>Ga0335072_10000045_pt1 | contig 243144 bp, 221 predicted proteins | sample Lox_Sample_21_FD_206725 | JGI IMG/M metagenome (GOLD analysis project Ga0335072, IMG submission 206725) | Soil microbial communities from Loxahatchee National Wildlife Refuge, Florida, United States - Lox_Sample_2.1 | ecosystem: Environmental > Terrestrial > Soil > Wetlands | place: USA... | reverse complement strand
GCGCAGGCGAGGGCGGCCGCGCTGGTCGTGTTGCCGATCCCGATCTCTCCCAGGATCAGGCAGTCGACCTCGCGCCGCGCGAGCTCGCCGGCGAGCGCGGCGCCCGCCTGCAGGGCTGCATCCAGCTGTGCCTGCGAGAGCGCGGGAGCGGCCGTCATGTCGGCGCTCCCCGGCGCGACCTTCGCATCGCGCACGCCGGCTGGGGTGGGAGCGCCGAGCCCGACGTCGGCGACGAGCAGCTCGTGGCGACCGCGGCGCGCGAGCACGCCGATGGCGGTCTCGCCGCGGGCGGCGGCGGCGGCGACCTGCGCCGAGACGGCGCCGTCGAACAGGCTCGTGCCGTGCCGCACGTGGCCGTGGTCGGCGGCGCACACGAGCACCCCGGCGCGCACGCGCGAGGGCGGCGGGCGGCCGGTGACGGCCGCCCAGCGCTCGATCGCGGCCTCGAGCGCGCCGAGGCTGCCGGCGGGCTTGACGAGCCGGTCGAGCCGGTCGCGCGCGGCGATCGCCGCGGCGCGGTCGGGCCGGGCCGGCGACCTCGGCGCTCGGGCTTCGGCGCGCCCGTTCGCTCCCTCGCCGCCGCCCTCCCGCGCTTGCCCCTCGCGCCAGCGCTCGTGCATCAGCACCGCCTCCAGCGGCAGGCGGCTCGACCAGCCCGCGGCCTCCAGGCTCGGGCGCACCGGGCGCTCGTCGGGCCAGCCCAGGCAGAGGTAGGCGACCGGCTCGGCCCGCTCGGGGATGCCCAGCAGCGCGCGCAGGTCGGGCGGCCGGTAGAAGCTGACCCAGCCGACGCCGAGCCCCTCCGCGCGCGCCGCCAGCCACAGGTTCTCGATCGCGCAGGCGGTGCTGTAGACGTCGGTGTCGGGGATCGTGCCGCGGCCCAGGATCTCCGCGCCGGGGCGCCCGTGGTCGCAGCACACGCAGATGCCCAGCGGCGCCTCGACGACGCCCTCGATCTTCTTGTCCAGGAACTCGCGGGCGCGCTGGTCGAAGCGGGCCGCCTGGCGCAGGCGCTCGCGCTGCGCCAGGCGTCGCACCGCGGTGCGCGTGGCGATGTCGCGGATCACGATCAGCCGCCAGGGCTGCATCAGCCCGACCGACGGCGCGCGGTGCGCCGCCGCGAGCACGCGGCGGAGCACCTCCTCGGGGACGTCCTCGGCGCGGAAGCGGCGCACGTCGCGGCGCTCCTCGATCACGCGGTGGACCGCCGCCAGCTGCTCGTCGGGGTAGCGCCAGCCGGCGGGATCGGCCGCCCGCTGGCTCGCCCGCGAGCGGTCGAAGCCGGGGGGCGTCGGTGGCCGGGGGAAGCGTTGCGCGTCGCTCATGTGCACAAGCGTGGCGGATCGCGCTCGTGGGCGGGCGCCGGTGCGGCGGGGCGAGCGAGCGCGCGCGCGATCGCGTCCACGAGCACGGCGTGCTCGGCGGGGGTGCGCACGGCCAGGCGGATGTGGTCGGCGCCGAGGCCGGGGAAGGACTCGCAGGGGCGCGCCGCGATCCCCTCGGCGGCGAGGCGGGCGAGCACGCGCGCGCCGCCGGGCGCCTCGATCAGCACGAAGTTCGCCGCTGCCGGCCACGTCCTCACGCCGGGCAGCTCTGCCAGGCGCCGGCGCAGGTCATCGCGGGCGGCGGCGACGTCGGCGGCGACCCCTGCGAGCAGCTCGTGGGCCGGGAGGCAGGTCTCGATGGCGGTGAGCGCCGGCGTGCTGACGCTCCACGGCTGGCGGTGCGCGGCGAGGCGCTCCACCAGCGCGGGCGGGCCGAGCAGGTAGCCGGCGCGCAGGCCCGCGAGGCCCCAGACCTTGGTGAGGCTGCGCAGCACCACCAGCCCCGGCAGCTCCCTGCGCGAGGCGAGGCTCGCGCGCTCGCCGGGCACGAAGTCGATGAACGACTCGTCCACCACCAGTGTCCTGCCGGGGCGCGCCAGCCGCGCGATCTGCGCCGGCGGGTCGAGGTTGCCGGTGGGGTTGTTGGGGTTGGCGAGCACCACCAGGTCGGCGTCCGCGGGCACCTCGTCGGGGTCGAGCGCCCAGTCGTTGGCGGGGCGCAGGAGCCGCGTGACCTTCCTGCCGGCCGCCCGCAGCGCTGCCTCGGCCTCGGTGAAGGAGGGGTGCACGCAGACGGCGTGGGCGACGGGCAGGGCGTGGGCGAGCAGCCAGAACGCCTCGCAGGCGCCGTCGAGCGCCAGCGTCTCGGCGACCGGGCGGCCGTGCCGGCGTGCGATCGCCAGGCGCGCGAGCGCCTCGTCGGGATAGGAGGTGCGCTGCAGGGACTCGACCAGCGCTTCGCTCAGGCGCTGCGGGCGCGGCGTGGGCCACACGTTGACGGCGAAGTCGAGCATCCCGGCGCGGGCGAAGCGGTCGCCGTGCACGCGCAGGGAGCCCGTCCCCGGCTCGCTCACGACGCGCTCCGGGGGGTGGCGCCAGCGAGGCGGTGGGCGAGGCCGCAGGCGAGGGCGAGCAGTGCGCAGGCGATCGCGCCCGCGCGCCCGACGAGCCGGGACAGCAGCACCGTCCGCGCGATGTCCTCGACGCCCGGCGCGCGCCCGTCGCCGAGCGGCGGGCGGCGCTCGCTGCCGCCGGCGTAGCGGTTGGTGCCGCCGAGGCGCAGCCCGAGCGCCCCGGCGAAGGCGGCCTCCACCGGCCCGGCGTTGGGGCTGGGGTGGCGGGCGCCGTCGCGCCAGGCGATCCGCAGCGCCCGGCCGGCGTCGGCGCCCGCGAGCGGCGCGACCAGCGCGGTCAGCCCCACGGTGAGCCGCGCCGCCGGCCAGCCCAGCAGGTCGTCCAGCCGGGCGGCCGCCCAGCCGAAGCGCTCGTAGCGCGGGTCGCGGTGCCCGATCATCGCGTCGAGCGTGTTGGCGGCGCGGTACACGGCCACGCCCGCAGGGCCGGCGAGGGCGCCCCACAGCAGCGCTCCAAGCAGCGCGTCGGCGGTGTTCTCGGCGACCGACTCGATCGTCGCCCGGCACAGCTCGGGCTCGTCCAGCTCCCGCGGGTCGCGCCCGACGAGCACCGGAGCGTGTGCTCGCGCGCCCGGCAGGTCGCCCGCCTCCAGCAGCGCGACCATCCTCAGCGCGGCGCGCTCGAGCGAGCGTCCCCCGAGCGCGACCCACACCGCGAGCGCGGCCGTGAACGGGTTCGCGCCGGCGCGACGCCCGATCCAGGCGGCCGGGGCGAGCAGCACCGCGACGTGCGCGACCCCGGCGCGCCGGCAGGGACGCCACGTGCGGCGCTCGAGCGCCGCGGCGAGCGCGCCGAAGCCGGCGACGGGGTGCCCGTGGTGGGGGTCGCCGAGCGCGCGGTCGAGCGCGAAGCCGAGCGCGAGCGCCAGCGCGTCTCGCTCGCCGCTCCTCATCGCGCCTCACCGGCCGGCGGCGCGCACGGGTCGCACAGGCGTCCTGGATCGGCCGGGGCGAGCGCCAGCAACGCTCCGGCGACGACGAGGCTCGCCTGCGCGGCGTGCTGCACCCAGGCGGCGTTCACACGGCCGTGAACGTCGCGGAAGCGGCGCGTGAGCGGGTCGGCCGGCACGATTCCCATCCCGACCTCGTTGCTGACGGCGATCACCGGCGCCGCCCTCCCGGCCGCTCGCGCGGCTGCGCGGGCGGCATGCTCGGCGATCTGGCGCTCGCCGGCGCCGGCGGCGAGCTGGTTGGCGACCCACAGCGTCAGGCAGTCGACGATCACGAGCGCGTCCTCCCCGGCGCGGCCGAGCGCCACCTCCAGCTCGAGCGGCTCCTCCACGGTCTGCCACGTGGCCGGCCGCTCGGCGCGATGGCGGGCGATGCGCGCGGCCATCTCCTCGTCGCCGGCGGCGGCGGTGGCGATGAGGCAGACAGGACCGTCGTAGGCGGCGCCGGCGCGGACGGCGAGCGCCGACTTGCCGCTGCGCGCGCCGCCGAGCAGGACCGCCAGCGCCATCAGAAGTCCAGGCCGCGCTTGGCGCGCACGCCGCGGTCGTAGGCGTGGCGCACCTTGACCATCTCGGTGACGGTGTCGGCGGCGTCGATCAGCTCGGCGGGGGCGTCGCGCCCGGTGAGGATCACGTTCACCTGCTCGGGTCGCGCGCGGATCGCCTCCACGACCGCCGCGGTCTCGATCCACCCCCAGTTGAGCGGGTAGGTGATCTCGTCGAGCACCACCAGCTGGTGCTCGCCGGCGGCGAGCGTGGCGGCGGCGAGCTCCCACGCCGCGCCGGCGCGCGCGCGGCTGCGCTCGAGATCGTCGCTGAGCCAGGTGAACCCGTCGCCGGTCTTCGCCCAGTCGACGCCGAGCTGGCGGGCGACCTTCTCCTCGCCGACCTTCCACTTGCCCGACTTGATGAACTGGATCACGCTCACCCGCCAGCCGCGCGCCACGCCCCGCATCACCACCCCGAAGGCCGCCGTCGACTTGCCCTTGCCATCGCCGGTGTTGACCAGCACGAGCGAGCGCTGGCGCGTGTGGGCGGGACGCTCGCGCGGCGCCCGGCCGGGGTCGTCGTGGCGGCAGCTCATGCGACGCCCGCCAAGCTGTTGATCCGCTCGAGGTCGAGGTGCTCCAGCACCGCATCGGTGAGCTCGTCGATCGCCTGCTCGACGCTCCGGCGGGGGCTCGCGCCGAGCAGCGCGCGCACGATCGCGGGGTCCTCCAGCAGCCCGTGCGGGTAGACGCCGAGAACCGGCCCGTGCGCGAAACCCAGCCCGCCGGGCAGCGCTTCGATCGGCAAGTCCGCCCTCTCCCCCGCCCGCTCGGCGCGATCGTCCTCGATCGTGCGGCTGAACCCGTGGCGTATCTCATAGCCGCGCGCCTCCAGGCCGACGAGAGCCTGCCAGGGCGCCGGCAGCGCGGGGAAGCGCGCCTCGACGCGCCCGACGCGCTTGCGCGGCGCGAACGTCGTCTCGAGCGCCAGCAGGTCGAGGCCTGCGGCGTCGCGCTCGCCGGCGCCGCGGTCGCGCAGGCGCCGGCCGGCGATCTGCATGCCGCCGCAGATCGCGAGCACCCGCCCGCCGGCGGCCGCGCGCCGCGCGAGCGCGGCGGCGAGACCGCGCTCGCGCACCCATTCGAGGTCGGCGCTGACGTGCTTGGAGCCGGGCAGCACCACCAGCTCGGCGGACTCGACCGCGGCGGGCGAGGCGGTCCACTCGAGCGTGGCGACCTGCTCGAGCAGGCTGAGCTCGTCGAGGTTGGACGCGGTCGGGTAGCGCACCACCGCCACGCGCACGGCGGTGCTCGCGGGACGCGGCACGCGCGCGGCGCCGTCCTCCTCGGGCAGGCCGTGGTTGATGTGCGGCACCACGCCGAGCGTGCGCACGCCGGTCAGCTCCCGCAGGCGCTGCGGGGCGGGAGCCAGCAGCTCGCGCTCGCCGCGGAAGCGGTTGAGGATCCAGCCGGCGATGCGCGTGCGGTCGCGCTCCTGCAGCAGCTGCCAGGTTCCGTACAGGTGCGCGAACGCGCCGCCCCGGTCGATGTCGGCGACGAGCAGCACGCGCGCGTCCGCGTGGCGGGCGACCGCCAGGTTGGCCAGGTCGCAGTCGGCGAGGTTGATCTCCGCAGGGCTGCCGGCGCCCTCGATCACCAGCAGCTCGTGCTCGCGCGCGAGCGAGTCCAGCGCGCCGAGCACCCGCTCGCGCAGGTGCGCGCTGCGCTCGCGCCAGCGCAGGCGGCTCAGCCCCAGGTCCGCCGCGCCGAGCACCACGACCTGGCTCTCCCGCTCTCCTTCGGGCTTGACGAGCACGGGGTTCATGCGCACGTCCGGCGCCACGCCGGCGGCGAGCGCCTGGAAGTACTGGGCGGCGCCCATCTCGCCGCCCTCCCCGACGCGCGCGTGGTTGGACATATTCTGGCCCTTGAACGGCGCCACGCGCACGCCCAGACGCGCGAAGTGGCGGCACAGCACGGTGGCGATCAGACTCTTGCCCGCCGCGCTCGTGCAACCCTGGACCATCAGCGCCCTCACCGCAGCACCGCCGGGAGATCTGGGAGGAGCGGACCGAGCGAGGCGCCGGACGTCGGTGAGCCGAGCGGCGGGCACGGGGTCACGATCAGGCCGTGGCCGGCGGGCGCGCCGACCCGCAGCCGCGCGCGGTAGTGGGCGTTGAGCAGCGGCGCGCGCAGCACCGACCGCGGCGGCCCGGCGGCGACGGTGCGGCCGTGGTCGAGCAGCAGCAGCTCCTCGGCGTACTGGCCGGCGAGCGTGAGGTCGTGAATGGCGCCCACCACGGTCAGCGCGTGGCGGCGGCGGAGCTCCCCGACGAGCTCGAGCACGTCCTGCTGGCGGCCGACGTCGAGCGCGCTGGTGGGCTCGTCCAGCAGCAGCACGCGGGCCTGCTGGGCGAGCGCGCGCGCGAGCACCACGCGCTGGCGCTCGCCCCCGCTGAGCGTGCCCAGCCGCCTGCCGGCCATGTCGGAGAGCTCGAGCCGGTCGAGCGCGGAGCGCACCGCGTGCTCGTCGTCGGGGCCGCTGCGGCCGAGATAGCCCAGGTGCGGCGTGCGGCCGAGCGAGGTGTACTCCCACACGCTCATCTCCGCCGGCAGCTGCGGGCTCTGCGGCACGTAGGCCACGCAGCGGGCGCGCTCCCGCCGGGGCGCGCCCGCGAGCTCCCGCCGCTCGAGCGTCACCGACCCGCCGTAGGGGACGAGCCCTGCCAGCGCGCGCAGGGCGGTGCTCTTGCCGGCGCCGTTGGGGCCGATCAGCATCAGCCAGCTGCCGCGGGGCACCTCGAAGGACACGCGATCTAGCACGAGGCGACCGCCCAGCGTGACGCTCAGCGCAGCCGCCTCGATCACAGCGCCTCCGAGCTCGTGGCGCGCAGGACGAGCGCGAAGCAGGGCGCCCCGATGAAGGCGGTCATCACTCCCACCGGCACTTCTGCCGGGGAGAGCGCGGTGCGCGCGACGACGTCGGCGAGCACCAGGAACGATGCGCCGAAGGCCGCGGCGAGCGGGATGATCACGCGGTAGCTCGCGCCGATCAGCAGGCGCACGGCGTGGGGGAGCACCACCCCCACGAAGCCGATCAGCCCGCTCACGGCCACCACGGCGGCGGTGCCGAGCGTGGCCGCCAGCACCACCGCCAGGCGCACGCGCGCCACGTTCACGCCGAGCGCTTCGGCCTCCTCGTCGCCGAGGCGCAGCACGTCGAGCACGCGCCGGTGCGCGACCAGCACGGCGAGGCTGAAGGCGACGTAGGGGATCACCAGCAGGACCTCGCTCCAGCCGGAGCTGTTGAGGCTGCCGAGCAGCCAGGAGTAGACGGCGGTGGTGCTCTGCGTGTGCTGCTGCAGCAGGAACGTCTGCACCGCGGTCAGGAACAGGCTCACCGCGATGCCCGCGAGGATCAGCGTGGAGACGTCGCGGCCGCTCAGCGAGCGCCCCAGCGCGTAGGCCGCGGCGACGGCCAGCAGCGCCCCCAGGAAGGCCGCGGCGATCAGCAGGCTCCTTGCGCCGGGCGGCCCGTAGACGATCTCGGCGGTGGCGCCCAGGCCGGCGCCCGCGGCCACGCCGAGCAGGTACGGTTCGGCGAGCGGGTTGCGGAACACGGCCTGGTAGCCGGCGCCGGCGCTCGCCAGCGTGCCGCCGACGATCGCGCCGAGCACCACCCTCGGCGCGCGGATCTGCCACAGCACGGCCGCGTCGAGGGGGTCCAGGCGGTGACCGACGTGCAGGCCCGGGAGGCGGGAGGCGACGTCGGCGAGGATCGCGCCGACGCTCAGCGACGCCGGCCCGATCGCCAGCCCGGCCACCAGCGAGGCGGTCAGGGCGGTCGCCCCCAGGAGCCCCCAGCGCAGCCGCAGGCCGACGCCCAAGCGGGCGCTGCGACCCTCCCCGGCGCTTCCCGCGGGGACTGCCGGGGAGGGCGCCGAGGCGCTCGCCGTCTGCGGGCCGGCGGTCACGGCACCGCCGTCACAGCCCCGCCGCGTGCGCGCTCTTCACCGCGCGCGCGACTTCCGCGGCGAGGTTGGGCGTGCGCGGCCCCCAGCGCGAGGCCACGTCTTCGTTCAGCGCGACGATCGTGTGCTTGCGCACGGCGGTCATCTTCGACCATCCCGGCCGCCGCGCCACCGACGCGGCGCTCTGGCCGCAGCAGACGGTGTCGTTGAGCAGCACGATGTCGGGGTTGGCCGCCACCACGTACTCCGCCGAGAGCTGCGGATAGCCGAGGCCCTGCGGGTCGGGCGCCCGGTCTGCGATGTCGCGCAGGCCGAACAGCGCGAACAGCTGCCCCACCACCGTCCCCGATGCCGCGGCGTAGTATTCCTGGCTGATCTCGTCGTACACGCCCAGGCCGCGTCCCCATCCGTGCACCGAGCGGACGCTGGCGGCGATCTGCGACTTCATCCGTCTCACCAGGTGCCGGGCCTGCTCGTGGCGTCCGGTGGCGAGCCCCAGCTGTTCGATCTCCGTGTAAGCCTCGCCCAGCGAGCGAGCGGCGGGGTTGACGAGCACGGGGATGCCGAGCTTGCGCAGGGCGGGGGCGAGCGACGCGGGGCTCTCGTCGGAGATCACCACGAGGTCCGGCCGATAGCCGGCGATCGCTTCGACGTTGGGCTGGAAGCCGGAGAGCTTCGTGCGCGGCGCGTTCGTCGGGTAGTCGGACTCGTCATCCACCGCCACGACCTGCGAGCCGGCGCCGATCGCGAACAGGTCTTCCGTGGAGGTGGGCGACAGCGAGACGATGCGGCGGGGAGCCTTCGCGATCACCGTGACGCCCCCCGCACCGTGCAGCGACACCGGAAAGCCGGCTCCCCTGCTCGTCGAGGACGACACGGCATTGGAGCCGGAACCGCAGCCGCCTGCGGCGAGGGCGATCGCCGCGACGAGCCCGGCGAGCCACACAGAAGAACCTCTGAACATGAAAAACCTCCGCACTCAGGCGGAGGAAAAGTCAGCTCGCCAGGCCGGTGGCCCGGACGAACCACCCTTCCTCCGAGGGATGATCCGCAGGCACGGGTCAGGCGACCTGGCTAGGCCCCGGACGGGGCCATCACAGTTGCGGGACAGCGCCGGAATCGCACCGGCTTCGCTGGACACCCTGCCAGCCGGAGGGATATGAGCTCCGGCCGCCGCCAGCATACGCCATCGGCGCGCTCGAGGACCGCGTCGCCAGGCAGGTGGCGCCCGACGCGGTGGTCAGGCGCGAGTGCTCGTGGTGCCGGGCCCCGCCGAATCCAAGCGTCGGCGGGGCCCGGCCCGTTGCGTCTGTGCGGCGCCGCTCGCGCCTAGTTGGCGCTGACCGAGATCACCGGCTGGTAGTTGACGCCACCACTCTCTTCGGCCGCGCAGCCGACGCCCTGCTCGGGGCCGAGCTGGCCGACGTCGGTGGCGCCAGGGCAGTACATCCCGGACCACGTCGAGTTGGCGAACCATTCTTCGACCGGGTCGGAGCCGACCGAGAGCGTGTGTTCTTCCGGTTCGCTGACCGAGATGTTCAGCGACTCAGCGGGCCCGCTCGAGTGCGGGTAGGAGAACGTCACCACCGCTTTCTGCGGCATTTTCTTCAGCTTCTTGAGCGTCAGCGAGACCGGGAACGCGTAGCCGTGGAAGCATTCGCTCGTCGCTGCGTCATACCACTGTTCGCCGGACGGGCAGCTCGCGCTGTCGGACGGGCGGTAGTGCATCTTGATGCTCTTCGTCACCTCGCCGATGGGGCCTTCGTTGAGTTCGTCGGCCGCGTAGACCTTGACGGTCAGCGGGACCTTGAACGTCTTCCGCGGCTTGGGCGTCAGACAGGCGCTCGGTTCGGTCCAGCTGCCCGACTCGCATGCCCAGCTGCTCATCACAACGGTGATCGTGGGCTGCCTGCGGGCCGCGCCGGCCAGTTCGATCTCGCCGCCGAATTCGCTCGACGAGGTCGCCGCGAGGCCGATCGACGCGAAGTTCCCTGGCAGCGTCGCCGGGACATTGTCGTACACCGTTTCCGCGCTTGCCGCAGCCGCCGTGGCGGCCCCGACGGCAAGCACCGTCAGCGAGGCCGCGCACAGACGCGCAATCCGCGCCGGAATCCTTCCGCTCATGCTGTCTCCTTAGTTCCAGCCCGGATGTCCCCGAGCACCACTCCCCCTCCAGGGGCTGTGCGGCGTGACGATACACGGACCCGCACCAGGTGTCCACCCCCCGCGCCGACGCCTGGTGGTGCGGGAGCGCGGGCGACTCGCCGCGTGAGGATCTCGTGGTCAGCGCTCGGGGGTCGGGTCAATGTCCAGCGTGTCGTAGCCGCGCTCGGCGTCGAGCGCGGCGCTGCCTGAGCGCGCCCGGCGGATCGCGATCGTGCAGACGGTGCCGGTCCGTGAACTACGCTGCCAGCGTGAACGATCGCTGCCTGCGGGCGAAGCGATGTGCGCGTGCCCGGCGCGGGGCAAGGCGATCCGCGCGTGAGCTGGCGCCCGACGGAGCGAGGAGCGCGTGACGGCAATCGTTCGCGCCGAGTCGCTGTCGAAGCGCTTTGGCAGGCTGACGGCAGTCGAGGACCTGTCGTTCGAGCTCGCCGCGGGCACGATCACGGGCTTTCTCGGCCCCAACGGCGCGGGCAAGACGACGACGCTGCGGATGCTGCTCGGCTTGGCTGTGCCGACGAGCGGCCGCGCGCTCGTGTTCGACCAGCTCTACGCGCAGCTGCACCAGCCGGCGCTGCGGATCGGCGCGGTGCTCGAGGCCACCGACTTCCACCCCGGCCGCTCGGGCCGCGACCATCTGCGCACACTCGGCCTTGCTGCCGGCCTGCCCGACTCGCGCACCGACGAGGCGCTGGCGCTGGTGGAACTGAAGGACGCTGCCAAACGCCGCGTGAAGGGCTACTCGCTGGGAATGCGCCAGCGGCTGGGGCTTGCAGCGGCGCTGCTCGGCGATCCCGAGCTGCTGGTGCTGGACGAGCCTGCCAACGGCCTCGACCCCGAGGGCGTGCGCTGGCTGCGTGACTTCCTGCGCGCGTTCGCCTCCGGGGGGCGCACGGTGCTGATCTCGAGTCATGTGCTGGCGGAGGTCGCACAGACGGTCGACCAGGTGCTGATCATCAACCGCGGGCGGCTCGTTGTGGAGTCCTCGCTGGAGCAGCTGACGGCGCAGGTCGGCGGCGCGGTGCGCGTGCGCACGCCGGGCGTCGAGCGGCTGCGCCAAGCACTCGAGCGCGAGCAGCTGCAGACGACGGCAAGCAACGAGCACGTGCTGCTCGTGCACGGCACCACCAGCGAGCACGTCGGCGACGTCGCGCTCGCCGCAGGGGTGCCGGTGCATGAGCTCGTCACCGAAGGCTCCTCGCTGGAGCAGATCTTCCTCGAGCTGACCGGTGGAGACGGCAGCGCGGTCAGCGGCGCGACCCCGAGCGCCGCCGTCCTCCCCGAGGCGAAGCCGTGACCGCACAGGTCAAAGCAGAGCTCTTGAAGGTGCGCTCGACGCGCACCACGCTTGGCCTGGTGCTGGGGATGATCGCGCTGATCCTGCTGTTTGCGCTGCTGACGGGGTTGCTGAGCAAGATCGGCGGCCTGTCCACGGCCGAAGACCAACGCACGACGCTCGGCTTGGGCAGCGTTGCGGGGATCTTCTCGGCGCTTGCGGGCGTGCTGCTGGTGACCAGCGAGTTTCGCTTTGGAACGATCCGCCCGACCTTCCTGTTCACGCCTGTGCGCTCGCGCGTGCTCGGCGCGAAGCTGATCGCGGGCCTGCTCGCGGGACTCGTGTTCGGCGTTGTCGGAGAGGGCGTGGGCTTCGCGATCGGCTATCTGATCATCGACGCGCGCGGCATCGCGTTTGTGTTGAGCGGCGGCGAAGTCGCGCTCCTGCTGCTGGGGACGCTCGCTGCAACCGCGCTCTGGTCAGCGCTTGGCGTGGGCTTCGGCGCGATCGTGCGCAACCAGGTCGGCGCGGTGATCGGCCTGCTCGCCTGGGGCTTCATCGTTGACAACCTGCTGTTCGGCCTGCTCCCGTCGGTCGGCCGCTTCATGCCGACGCGCGCACAGGACGCGCTGATCGGGCTCAAGACCGAACACCTGCTTTCGCCTGCCGCCGGCGGGCTGGTGCTGGTTGCATGGGTGGTCGCGCTCGCGCTGGCAGGCCTCTCGCTGGTCGCGCGCCGGGACGTCAGCTGAACGAGGCAGCCCGGCGCACCGACGGACCGGCGGCCCTACCAAGGCTCAGCGCAAACAGCGGCGGTAGAATAAGAGCATGACGACGCGCGCCCAGGCAGCCGAGAACGCGCTGGCGTCCGTTCGCGTAGAGGGCCTTGATCCGGGCGTAGCCGAGACACTGCTGAGTCGCTGGGGGCGTGGGGAACTGACCGACGCACAGCTAGACGACGCGGCGCGTCTGATAAGCGCTGGCGAGCCGCTCGCGCCGGCGCGCGCGCAATCTCGACGCCGGAACTCTCGATACGTTCCGGCAGTGGCGGCCGATCCGTACGTCTATTCGGCACCAACGTTCTGTGCAACCTTCTGGACTTGCGCGACGCGGCCGAGCTTGCGGAGCGCGAGGCGGCACTCAGCGCCATCCGCATAGCGCAGCTCGAACGACGTTTCATCGCCGGCGGTTTCGACCTCACCCACCTGCAGGCGACACACCAACTTCGGTGTTGGGGCAACTGATCCTCTGTCTCGGGAACAAGCATGAGTGCAGCAACTTCGTCTTGTTCGGTTTGCGAGAGATATTCGCGTCCACGACCAGCACACAATCATTCCCACCGACCGCGTGCCGCCAGCGGTTCGCGCAATGCACGAAACAGTGGGGGATACTGGGCTCGAACTCGCCTCCGGCGCTCCGGTAGGTCCAGATAGCCCGGATTTATTTGGGTTGGGTGCTCTCGGATCAGCTCGGGTTCGGTCAAACTGCTACCAAACTTGTTACCAGGCTCGCGCGATTCGCGCCGCTGGTATTCAACAATCGGGAACGCCGTAGTCGGTTGACAGCGCTTCGCCGCCTTGGGCGCCGTTTCTAAACCCGTTGGCGGGTGCAAAGTATTCGTCCTTCCACGGCGGGGAGTGGATCTCGTACCAGTAGCCGTCGGGTTCGACAAAGCTCGCCGCCGGATCGAACACCTTGCACGATACTTCGACGAAATCGCTGGCTGGGATGCGGACCCCTTCGCCAGCGCTGACTTCGTGCGCCCGGTACGTGTCGACCGGGATCGAACCCACCTGCTCTTCGACGTAGCGCGGATGGAAGGACGCCGAACCTTCATCCCAACCCTGTACGATCATCTGGTAGGCGGTCGCCAGTTCCGGTGTTGCCCCATCGCCCTGCCAAAAGGCCTGCCACGGTTCGAGTTCGAATGGGGCAGGTGTCGACCAGACAACGTAATAGGTGCCGCCGATCGTGACAGGGATCGAGCCGAGGCTGACAGTTGTCACACCATAGTTCGTGATCAAGGCTTCGCCGCTTCCTAGTTCGGTCCCACCACAGCTGGAGCTTGAGCACAGCTCAACGTGGACGGACTCCGGTGCTTGTTTGCCTCGAGGAAGTTTTGGGTTGCCGAGCACCACCCCGACCTTCGAGATCCGATTGGAGCGGGCTTCAAACGCCTGCGTGGCCTTCGTGAAGGCACCGGCAAACGGGGCTGGAGGAGGGGCGGTCCCGAGGTAGCTGATCAGCTTGTCCCCACCCTCTTCACTGGCGAAGAATTCGAAGCCGCGTACGAGCGCCTCCATACCAGTTGCGCCGCTGATGCTCGCCGTTCCGCCGTGCCAGAACGTGAGCCAGTGACTTCCATGAGCATCCAAAGGCGGCGTCCACACCAGATAATACGTCTCGCCTATCTGTAGGTTGACCGGCTCGGCGAAGTTGCCCGAGCTCAGACCATAGTTGTTAACCTGCGCCCTTACAGGTGAATTACCAAGTTCGCTTTCTTCCCTACAGAATGGTTCGGAGCACAGTTTGATCGTCACCGTGTCAGCCGAGGGACCATCGGCGAGCCCCGGATTGCCAATCGTCACTCCGACGTGGGTGGCCATCGTAAAGCGCGCAGTAAACGGCTGCTGTGCCTTCGTGAACGTTCCACTGTAAGGTGCCAGATCACCTTTTGTCGTGTCGAAGCTGGTGATCACTTCACTTTCTTTCTGTTCACGCGCTTTCGCGGATACCGATGCTGCCGGGCTCAAGGCGACCACCGACCCGGCAGCGTTGCTCGCGATCACTTCGCAGCTGATCATGCTGTTTTCATCCGCAGCGTCCAGCCGATACGAACTTTCTTTCGCGCCGGCGATCGGGGCTTCGTTTCGTCGCCAGCGAAACGCGAAACCGATTGGTTCCGTGCCCCGCCAAGTGCCCGCCGCGCATTTCAGTGTTTCTCCGGGGGCTGGTTCGCCGCTGATCGACGGCAGGACTTCGTTGACGGGGAGGGCCGGGACGTCAAGTTCTGGGCTGAGTGCGTGCGCTACACCAGCATCGTTGGATGCCGTCACTTCGCATTCCAGCGGTTCACCTTCATCGGTCGACGCGAGCACGTAGCTAGCATGTGTTGCTCCAGGGATCGGAGCGCCCTTTCGCAGCCACCGGTACGCGTATTCGATCGGTTCATCCCCGACCCAGGTTCCCGTTTTACAGGTGACGCTGTCGCCGGTCTGTAGGCCGCCGCTGATCGTCGGCGACGCACTGTTGTGCGGGCGTACCTGGACCTGGACCGCAGGGCTGATTACGGTTATCGAACCGCTCATGTTGGTCGCGGTAGCTTCGCAGGAGACACGCGCGCCTTCATCACCAGCCTGAAGGACATAGCTAGTCCCCACAGCTCCGGCGATGCGCCCACCTTCCCGCAACCAGTGCACCGAGAACGAGATCGGTTCTTCACCGATCCATTCGCCCTTGCCACAGGACAACGTTTCACCGGCGTGTGCGACACCCGAGATTTCCGGTGGCTCGATGTCGAACGGGACGGCCGCGACGGTTGCTTCGCCGCTGAAAGCGCTGGCTTCGCCCAACCGATTCGATGCTGTCACCTCGCATTGCAGCGTGTGCCCACCGTCGTCTGAACCAACGGAAAGCGTTCTACCGCTACGCCCGGCCAATGGGGTGCCGTCGCGGAGCCATTTGATGGAGTAGCTGATCGGTTCGAGACCGTCCCAGCTCCCGTGTTCGCATTCAGCGGTCCCGCCGACTACGAGGATCCCCGCGAGCTGTGGCGGCGCAACGAGCTTGGGGACACCGACCACGGTCCCTGCTGCGCTCCATTCAACCGCCCTTCCCCCTTCGTTGATCGCGGTGACTTCGCACGAGAGCTGTGTGCCTTCCAGGAACGGTTCGATCGTCAGCACCTGGTGATCGGCACCGAGGATCTGTACACCGTTCGACAGCCACTGGTAGGTGAATGAGATATTGGCTGTGCCTTCCCATTCGCCGCTGTGGCATTCGATGTTCGCGCCGACTACGAACGAGCCGGTCACCTGCGGCGGCGCGATGTTGCGCGGGCGCTTGGGAACCGCCAGACTCAGGCTTTCGCGGCTGTTCGTCCCCGCTTCGTTGGTCGCGGTCTCTAGACACGAGAGCGAGTGGCCTTCGTCTTCGGGCCGCACTTTGTAGCTTCGCAAGGCGCCGGACGCAATGGGTACTCCGTCACGGAGCCAGGACACCGCGACGGTCGGCGGGGGCGTGCCTTCCCACGCTCCTTCGCTACAAGCCAACATTCCTTCCAGGCGGGCTTCCCCGGAGATCGTCGGCGGACGCGTGCTCTGCGGCTGCTGGTCAATCTCGACGGCTTCGCTTATCACCGTCCGGGGTTTGCCAATGCCATTGCTGGCCGTCTCTTCGCAGGCGATCGGCCTGGCTTCATCCTGCGGGCGGATCTTGTAAGTCAGGCTGCCACTTTCGACGACCACCCCGTTGCTTACCCAGGTGTCGGTCACTGCGGGAGCGGGTTCGCCGTCCCATTCCCCAGGGATACACCGGAGCGTCTTGCCGGCCACAGGGACGCCCACGACGATCGGCAATGCAAGCGATACGGGGGAGTACTGGATTTTCAAGGGCAGACTACGGGCCGTCTTCTGTTCGCCCGAGCCGTCTTCGACAGCGACTTCGCACGCGATCACATGGTGTTCGTCGGCGCTGTCGAGGATGTGCGTCGGTCCCGGGTCAGGCAACGGTGCTTCATCGCGCAGCCACGTATAGGAGTACCTGATGAACGGCGCGCCGCCCCACACCCCTTTCGAGCACGACAACAGCGTTCCGGGCACGGGTGATCCATGGACCTGGGGCGCTTCCTCGTTTACAAGGCTCTTGATCGCATTCTTCCGTTCGTTGGCGGTGCCGTGAGGACACTTGATCCGGACAAAGCGACCGGGCGCCACGCACAGTTGAGGCCGGCGGGATCTGCCGCCGCGGATTTCAATGAACCGTCCGTAGCGGTGCGGCAGGCTCACGGCGACCGTTATGGCCAGCGATGGGCTCCACGGCGCTCCCTTAATCCGTTCGGGATTGTCCACGCCGCGCGCGAGGGCGGCGGCACCGCAAGCACCGCAACGCATGCGCAGCTGCGCACCCGGGGGCGCATCAACAACGAACTCGCTGATCGTCGAGCTCGACACACCCGCGGAAGACACCGTCGTGACGGCCATTTCGACCGGCACTTCCTCGATCGGACGCGAGTGGGTGAGGGTTGTGGCCAGCACCGGCTCAGACGAGCATGCCGCAAGCCAAAATAGAGCGGTCGCGAGGGCCGCAGCCACCAGCACCAGTCGCTGGATCTCACCCTGCTTTCGGAGGATGTGTGATCGGGTCAAGTCAACCGCCGAATTTGAATCGTTTTTCGGTTACCGTGGTCGTGGGCTGCGTCGTCGTGGTCTGAGGGACTGCTCGCATTTCAGGCGTCGGCGCGGGCGGTCCCTTTGGTTTCACGATCACGGGCGGAGGAGTCCGCGAAACGACCGCTGGATCCCCCGTCGTGGCACTACAGGCAGCCGCTGCGGCCGGCGGGTCCGGGCCTCTGAGCACAGGGCGCGAGAAGCGCGTACCGGGCAGACGCTTCGCCACGGGCGATCCCGCACCTGGAAATCCCTCAGCGGGCACGCCCAGCGCCCAGCACGCCTGTGCGACCACAACGCCCCTAAGGGGCTTGACGTACTTGACCGACCACGAGCCACCCGAGCGCTCGCCGAGCCCGAGTGCGACCCAGTGGCCGTGCGGGGAGCGCAGCAACGCAAATCCGACCAACGTCGCCCCGGGTGCGAAAGATTCGACGCGCCAGGTTCGACGCGCAGCTTCCCGCGCCGCCACCAACCTCAAGACTGCACGGTCGTGAAGCGTGCCCGCTTCGTCCGGGCAAAGGGTGCTCGGATGCGTATCGGTAAGCGGTGCACCGGAGAATCGTGCGGCCGGCGCGAGGCGCCCCTGGCCGAGGATCAGCCATCTGGCGTCGGTTACGCCGTTGGTCGGGCTGCCGACGGCCGTGCCAATGCAAACACCCGTGAACTCGACAGTGTCTTTGTCTTCGAGGTGCGACACGGCGAGTGCGCTCTGCCTCGAGGCCACGTAGATGTAGGTACCTTCAGGCACGTCGACTCTGGCAGTAAGGCCCGCCGAGACCCGCGGCGGCTTCGTTGCGAGCCGAGTAGCCCGGTGCCCTTCACTCCACGGGTCGAGCTTTACCGCAACATACGCGACGCCAGCGAGAGCGGCCACAAGCACACCTGCGCAGCTCAAGGCGAGGTCCACGGCGCGCAACCGCCGCCGCCCCACGGTCCCGGCCGCCGCCACAGCTAGCGCCGCCTGGACTGCCGCAGCCACGTAAAACGCGGTCGCCACATCGCCGCTGGCATGAACCTTGTCCAACAGGACCGCGATCGCGCCGAACAGAACCGCGGTGGCCGCGGCGACTCCTGCTCTTCGCAGATCGTCATGGCTGTGCGCCCGCGTGGGCACAGACTGTGGCACGGTTTCAGGGCCCACCGCGACTGGCCCCCATCGCGTCGTACATAACGCCCATTGTCGCAGGTGCCAGAAGATTGCCGAGCAGGGCAATTGTTGGGCAAGTAAGCATAGTCGGCCGCCGTGTATCGGCAGCTTCGGGCTCGACATACCCGAAAAGTAGGTGCACGAGCGATCGCTACCAGAGGCGCGGATCGACAGCCCCTCGGACCAGCTAGGTGCTTGCCGGCAGGTCAGGCGTGCGCGAGGGCGCGCATCTGGCGCACCGGGTGACGCCCCAGACGACTCAGCGTCGCGTAGGACGAAGCGTGACCATGCGTTCGGGGCGCGACGCTGACGGGCACGCGGCCCGTGAGCCGGTCGATCACGCCGCGGCGCAGCGGCACAAGCAGCAGCTCGGTATCCTCGCCGACAAGGACGGTCGCCTGCCCTTCGATCAGGTTGCGCCAAAGAACGTCGTCGGTCCACTCCTCATCGCTGGGAACGAACGCTACATCCGCCGGGTAGCCGAGATCGTCGTCGCTTCGCGACGCCGCCATGAAAAGCTCATCGGTCTTGTCGGTGATCTCGCTCATTGCCGGTTCTCCCAGCCTTGAACGATATCGCGCCACTCGCGCAGCAGCTTGAGTTCGGCGGCGTGCATCGCGTCGTTCACCGAGCCATGCGTGACGATCGGAGACTGCTTCTCCGGGCCGACATACGCGTGCTCGTGGTGCTCGCTCGGACCATGCGCATTGTCGAACGTGCGCGCCGTTCGCCAGCGACCATCGCGCAAGACGAGGAGCACGATCGCGTACTCGACGGGGTGCTCACTCGACCGCTCCACCACGAGCTGAACGTCCGAAGCCAGGAAGCGGCGTCGGGTCCGATCCTTAGTAGGCATGTTCGAGAGCCATCACGTCGCCTGCGACGCAAGCGGCCGGCTGCTGCTACCCGACCCAAAAGCCGCCTCCACGAACGCCGACTCGTGCGCGCTCGGCGAGTAATCCGCGTAGCGCTGGGTTGTCTCGATGTCCCGATGTCCCATCCACTCCTGCAAGGTCCGCATGGGAACGTCGGTGCCAGCCATCGCCGTGCCGAACGTGTGGCGCAGATCGTGGAAGCGATGCGATTGCTCAAGCTGCGCGGCCTTGAGCGCCCGGCGGATGCGCCGCAGGATCGCCGCCTTGTCGAGTGGCCCGGCCGTGTGGGGATCGACGAACACGAGAGCATCTCCACTGCTCTCCCCCGCTGCGCGGCTGAGCCGGTCAAGCTCCCCCGCAACCTCGTCGGCCATCGGAACGCTGCGCGTCGAGCGGCGGGACTTCGGAGTGCCGAACTCGCCCAGCACGTAGTTCTGGCGGACCCTGATCCATCGAAGCGCCACCAGCTCGCCCTGCCGCAGACCGGTCATCGCGGCCGTGAGATACATCGCACGGTCGATCTCGTGATAAGGCCCATCGACTGCGGCATCAGCTGAGCGCTCGCACCTCAAGCGGCTCAAGGAACCTGATCTCGGCGCTCTCGGGCTTGCCGGGCAGCTCGATATGCCGGGCGGCGTTCACGGGCAGCATCCCTTGCGCTCCGCGAACCCGAGCAGCGCCGATAGGTAGCCGATGTAGTTGCGGACCGACTTTGCGCCGACAGGACGCCCATAGCGGCGGTCCCCCTTCGCCTTCGGTCCGGGCCTCTCGCCCTTTTCCATCATCGTCATCAAATCCTGAACGTCCTGGGCCGTGATCCGGCGTAGGTCGCGCTCCGTAAAGAACGGCTCAAGCCAAACGCGCAGGATCGACTCCACAGCCGTCGTCGTCGCCTTCTTGCGACTCTGACGCTCCAGATTCGCGAGGTACCGGCGTCCAAGCTCGGCCATCGTCAGCGCATCGCCGGCGGTCGTCCGGGCGGGCTTCGTCTCCGCGATCAGCCGGCGCAGCTCCGCCTCAGCCTGGCTGTGTGTCAGGCCATCCCGCGAGCCCTCGACGCGCATCAGGCCGATACGACGCTTGACCTGCCGGCCACCGCCTGCACGCCAGTGCGCATACCAGACGCCTCCACGCGCGTAGAGCGAGCCAGCTCCGTAAGGCCGTCGGGTCATCTTCCTCGCGGTTGCCATCACTTCTCGTCTCCCTGATCGCGCGCCACCATCGGCCGCCCAAGGTAGCGGGCGCTGCGGCTGCTTCAACGCGATAGTCGTCTCGTTAGTCAGGACGCCTCACCTGCTCTGCTGTCGATCGACAAGCAGCGAGCGCGCTGTACGCGAGGCTGCACCTCGTGTACGCCCACGGCCCCCGCATCCGCGCTCGCCACCATTCCTCCAGATCGTCCGCGCTGAACCGCACGTAGCGCCCGAGCCGCACATGCGGAATCCGGTTCGCTCGTGCCTCAGCGAGTACCCACGACGCCGGTACCGACAGCAACCGCCCAGCGTCCGTCGCATCAAGAAGCGTCCTCGCCGCCGTCGACGCGAGCGTCAGCGACTCCGCCAGCGAGATCGACGCCGCCGAGAACTCACGCCGTCGCAGCTAGGTGACGTGCCCGGTGTGCGTGCGGGCGCCAGCGAGCTGCGACCGATGCCATCTTGGTACCTCGTGATCCTGCCCCCACGATCCCAGCGTGTCGAATCAATCCGCGGCGGTCGCGCGCTCGCCTAGTCTTCGGTTGGCTCGGGGGTCTCGACGAGTGAGCGCCGGCGATGACGCAGAGCGTCACGTTCTCAAGCGGTGGAAGGGGCCCCTCCGTCTAGCCTCACGCGTCGTCTCCCATTCGGCGCGCTCGTTCTTCGCGTCATCGGTTTCCAATGCACTTCGGAAGTACTGGGATGGCAGCATCACCCCGACGCCGTAGCGGCTGACAACGCCGTCGTTTGGTTCGTGGTCGGAGAAGTGCGCGGTGAAGATGCCGCAGAACAACGCGAGCGTTGAGATCGGGCTGAGCGCGATCATGGAGCCATCGAGGCGTCTTGGCCTCTCGGTGTTCCCGATGCGCAGTGGATCATCCGTCGCGAAGTTCAGCAGCGAGAGGCAGGGCGAGCCGCTGAAGCCCCCATAAGATCGACAGTCGACGAGGTCTCCTTTGTACTCGTAGCCAGGCTGTCGGATCGGGACTTCCTGCGTGCCGAGTATCTCCCCTCGGGCGGCGCGAAGACGCCGAGGTAGATGATCTCGGCCCCTAGCGGGACCACGGTTGCTTCGGGTATGAAGTCGGTGAAGCTCGACGACTGAAAGCGCGGGAGGCGCTCGGTTGGTAGAGGCGCGATGGCGAGATCGACACCCGGCAACGGCTGACGCCAGTCGTCGCATTCGACGGGAGGAAACAGACGGCGCCCTTCAGCCAGAGGGTCCGGAACCTCGATCTCGATCAGTATTTCCCCGGCAGCCGCGACCACATGGTGCGCCGTGACGACGTAGGACCAACCGTTTGCCGGGTTCGCCTCGCTCGGCACCGAGATGATCGAGCCGGTTCCCACGAACACTCCCGCACTGGAGATCCGCACGACCGAGTTCAGCGTGCGTGTATCTAGCGGCATCGTCGAGGCCGACAGTAGATCCCGAGTCCAACCCCGGGGATCGTAAACGTGAGTTCCACTGCTCTGAGCGTAGCTCCCCGATTGCGGGACACGGCGGCCTCTCCCAGCGATCGGAGGAGCGGATAGGTCTTCTCGGGGCTCGCACCGTACCGGTCTAGGGCCCGCCTCGACGGCCCGAGATCAAATGGAGGACGATGCCGAGTAACCGGGCGATACCCCGGCGCCTACTCGATCCCGTCGTCTACCGGCTCATCAGGCGAAGGCATGACCGCGGTCGTTCCCGGCGGCGCTGACGGCGAGGGTGCGGGCAGTTTGTAGTTGAGCGATGGGAGCTTGGCGCTGCTGAGATCTGGCGCTGGGTAGACACACATCAACTGATCGCCAAGGAGATCTCCGTTCTCGTTGCGGCGCAGGTTTCCGGTCGAGGTCGAGAGGACGAAGCTAGGCGGGCCGTCTAGTTGGCCGAGACCGTGGGGCATCGCCTCAAGCCCGATGAGGCCTGCGTACTTGGCGTCGACGGCGGCCAATATGACGCGAAGGTGCTTCGTTGCCTGGTTGTTCGGGTGGACAAGATCAATCCAGTACGCGTCGCTGACGTCGCGATACACAAACTCGCGCCAGCGCGCTGGAAGGTAGTAGCCGACGACCGTGAGCCCTCGAAGGCTTCGCCGCATGTGTTCGATGGAGCGCTCGCTAAAGACGACCGTTCCGGCGCGATCTCTGGTGGGACGCCCGCACCGGATCGGGTCGGAGAAGACGAGCTGGAAAGAGGGGCCCGAAGTCGGTTCTCGCAAAGGCCACGACATGATGCCGATACCACGCGGGCGTCCGGCTGCATCCCGTCCCGACCGGATGCCCTCGCCTGAGAACTGCAGGAAGCCGTCGAGGTGATGCGAGATCTTGAGCCTCTTGCGCTCGTCGTCAAGGACAGCCAGTTCAAGTCCGTCCGCCAAGGAGATCAGGCTCTCGGCATGCGCGTAGTTGACCGTGTAGATACCCGCCAAGGCACGATGTGCGGGGTGGTACGGGGCAGTCACGTAGTAGGAACCATCGCCGCCGAAGACGACTCGACAAAGATCAACGCGTGTGCTTCCGCTCTCATAGGCAAGTGTGTAGCTGGCGCTGCGTGGCACGCCGCCCTAGGGTACCGCTAAAGCCGTCACACCAGGTCGCCAGAGACAAACTGCTCGGCCGCAGCGTCGGCGGGGCGAGAACCCATCCAGGGTGAGACTCTCGTCAGTGGCGCGCGGTGCCAGCTGATCGCGGTGGCGTATGCAGCGTAGATCTGGCCCCACAACGCGTTGTCTGTCATCTTAGAGAAAGATGGGGAAGCGGCTGCTGCGTATCAATCCGGGCAACCTCCCAGAGTCCGAGGAGCTCCGTCGTATCACCGACGAAGTAGGCCGCGTTCAGGCACGGGCGAGCCGAGAGCGCGCAGGCGCAGTAGCACCCGGGCGCCAGTTGCGCGCCCTCCGCGAGATTCTGGCAAAACTCCAGAGCGCTATCGAGGCAGTGATGGCCGCAGCACGATCTCGTCAAGGAAACATGCTGTCAGCCAGGAACTCATTTGAACTAGCTATCGCCATTAGGCGGTACGCAGGCCTCGCCCATCTTTGGCTCACGCTTACCGCGGACATGCAGAACCTACCGGACCGAGCTCCGCCGCACCGGCCAGTATCGGCGCTTCGATCTCACCAGGAACGGGTCACCATCGTTAACACCGTCGGCCGGTACGACCATGTCGCGAAAGATTCTCTTCGGAACCTAGCCGAGCTTCGAGTTTCGCGCGAGGCAAACCTCCGCGTGGATCAACTCAACATAGAATTGTTCCTCGAGTGGGTGGGTATCGCCCTTGCTGCGACGGATATGAATTCCCGGTTCCCGCCGGCGCCGTTGAATGACTTTCTGCGGGAGCTCACCGCTATTCGAGTCCGGGCCGACCTATCGCAGCAGTCGCAAAGTCTTCAGGCTAGGTATTGGCAGGTGCGCGCGGCCGTCGAGCAGCGGAGCGACGATGACGAGGTAGCGGCGCGCTCCATTCGCGAATGGACCCGGCTCATGCCCGATGACGTGGATGCGCAACTGCAACTGCGCTTGGAATTGATTCAGCTCGCGTCCTCAGATGCGGAGAGGTTGGAGCACATGACGGCGCTGAGAAGAATCGCTGAACGCCCGGGGATGGGTGCGCTTTTTTCGCGGGAGCGGCTTGGCCGACTCTCTGGGCTCCGCGACGTGTTCTGGGCAATCCCGGCGCGCGTCGATGAGTCGTCGCCTTACGCCGTCGCGATCATCGAGGAGGCGTTCGCGGCGTATGGAGTCTGGCTTTACGGAACGCCCGTAGAACTCTATCCCCACACGATTTCGATCTTGACGGCGTGGAGAGGAAGAGGGCACCTCTCATTTATGCTTGATGGGACTCGACGCGTGCGAGCAGTGGAGATTCCGGACGCTCTCCTCCCTACATTTGCCGGCGATGCTGAGCGCCTCAAGCCATTGGCGCAGGTCATGCGGCCGATGGAAGAGTTTCTCGATGCGGCCGTTGCCCCGCTGCTGGACGACGCCGAGCTTGCGGGAGAGACGCGCCTCGTTGCCGGCGGCGGAGCATCGCTTCTCCCATTGCTTGCGACCACGGTCAACGAACAGCCGCTGGGAGCACGAGGCACAGTCGCATACGCCCATCCGAATCCATCGGTCGTCGCGGCACCGCCCAGTACGACTCCTTTCGATCTGTTGGTTACGGATCGCAGCTTCGGAGCCGACTCACGCGTTGTCGTTGAGTCATGGGAGGCGTCGTCGGAGACGACCGAGACGAAGATCGAGTTTGATAGTTCTGCGACAGCTGGAGTCTTGGCCGCGGAGTCGCTACGAGCTGCCCTCGAAACATCTCGGCGGGCGCTGGTGTTCTGCCACGTCGAGAATCCCATGTTTCATGCCGCCCAGGGCGGCATCTTTCTCGGGGGCGATCAGTTCTTGAGTCCTGAGGCGATCGCTGGTCTGTCGCTACGAGGATTGGAGGAACTGGTCGTAATTGGATGCGGGTCGGGGCGAGACAATTTCTTTATTGGCGGTGTTTCGGTCGCACATGCGGCCGCGGTCGCGGGTGCTAGAGACATCCTGTACACCCTTTGGACGATCAGCCACGAGCATGGGGCCAGGTTTGCGGTCGCGCTCATTGATGCTCGGGGGAAAGGTGTGAACCTCGCCGGCTTCCTCGCCAGCAAGTACGCCGAGGATCACACTCTCGCGAGCGTATACGCGATGCTCCGCCCGTAGCGCGAACCGCCGCACACACCCAATTTGGGGTGTGCCCACACGACCGCGTGGTGAGGAAGGCGTCGCCTATCGTCCACGCCCTCCTCGTGGGCGGTTTCGTGGGCGGGGCCCGCCCGAAATCGCCTCATGGCGGAGTAGGCGCGCTCCACGCCGGCACGCGCCGAAATCCCAATCCCAGAGCCAGTCCCTGCGCCCTGGCCCTCCCCCGCCCCCTCTCGCAACCAACCACAACTCAATCGGGGAGAAAGAGCCTGCACCTAGGATCGCCCGGCTTCTAGCCGTCTACTCGCGTCCAACGAAGATGGACTCCCGCCGCGAACACCTCGATGCCACTGGCCGCGTTCCGTGCGCTCCGGGGATTGCTACCAAATTGCTACCAAGCTGGCCCCACCGGGCCGGATAATCCCGGCCCCAGAGCCAAATCCAACGATGGGCGATACTGGGCTCGAACCAGTGACCTCCGCCTTGTCGAGGCGGCGCTCTCCCAGCTGAGCTAATCGCCCTGGGGATGCCTGCAAGCGTATCAGCGCGCCGTCCGCGCGACCTGCGTGCGGACGGGCTCGCCGCGCCCGCCGGTCGGTGGCTGGCGCGGGCCTCGTGCGCTGGCGCGCAGCGTGCGCCCGTTGGGGCCGCGCGCACGCCGCTTCGCGGCCGCTCAGGGCACGATCACGACTCCGCCGCCCGCCGCTTCCTGCCGGCCCGCGACTCCTTCTTCTTCATCTTCCACGCCTGCGCGCTCCGCTTCCACTTCTTCGTAGCGGCGGCGCTCGAGCGCTTCCAGTTCGCGCTCGCCGTAGGCGCCTGCCGAGGAGGAGCGTTCCCCGTCGCCGCCGCTCGACGAGGAGCGTTCGCCGTAGCCGCCGCTCGAGGTGAGCGTGCTCTGCGTCGCCGACGCGTAGCTCACGCCTTCGCCCGCCTCGATCTTCTTCACTGCCTCCGCCACCGTCGCCGAAGAGATCGCGAAGCCCACGCCGGTGTTGCCTGGCTGTGCGCCGTCCGCCGTCGAGGCGTCGCTCGCGATCTGCGAGTTCACGCCGATCACCTCGCCTTCGGCGTCCAGCAAGGGGCCGCCCGAGTTGCCGGGGTTGAGCGCCGCGTCGGTCTGGATCGCGCCGCCGATCCTCGCCCCGTCCGGCGCCTCGATCGTGCGGTGCAGCGCCGACACGATGCCGCGCGTGAACGTCTCTTCGAGGCCGTACGGGTTGCCGATCGCGTACACCGAGTCGCCCACCTGCACCGCGCTCGAACTGGCCAGCGACAGCGCCTGCAAGCCAAGGCCCGACGGGTTCACCTCGATCAGCGCCAGGTCCTCGTTCGCTTCTTCGCCCACCACGCGCGCGCCGCGCGTCGCCTTCGAGGAGCCGCTCGCCTGCACCGTGATCTCGCTCGCGCCCGCGATCACGTGGTCGTTGGTCAGGATCAGGCCCTTGTCGTTCAGCACGATGCCCGTGCCCTCGTCCTCGCCGTCCGCCGTCACCGCCTTGATCGCCACCACGCCCTTCGCGTCGCGTTCGTAGACCTGCGTCGCCGACAGCGCGCTCGAGGACACCTCGCGCCGCGTTCCCGCGCTCGCCTGCGCCGAGCCCGCGCTCACCGCCGGGCCCGTGCGCGACGCCGCGCCCTGCGAGCCGCCCACGCCCACCACCAGCACCGCCACGCCGGCCACCACCGCGCCCACCAGCGCTGACAGCAACATCGGTACAAGCACACGTCTCACGCGATCACCTCTCACTGATTCGGGGAGGCAATCGTGCGACGGCCGGCTGTAGCCGCGCTAACAGATCCCCAAAGCGGGATTAACGGGTAGAGAAGGAGTTCGTAACGGCGCGCTCGCGGGCGCCCGTCAGGTACGCCAGCGCGCGTGCCGCCCGCTGCAGCCGCGGCGTGCGCCACACCTCGCGATCCGCGGAGCGCCATGCGTACACCGGCGAGCCTGCGCGGATCAGGCCCGTCAGCTCCGGGTGCCCGAGCTCCGCCGCCGACCACTCGTACAGCGCCTGCAGCCGCGGCACGATCACCGCGTAGTCCAGCATCCGCCCCAGCCGGTGCTCGCTCTCGAGGTAGAGGTCGAGCCGGTCCGGCGCCGGGTAGCGGTCCGGCAGCACGCGCTCCAGCGACAGGAACGCGCCCGCCATGCCCAGCCGCGGGTCGCCCAGCGCGCGGCCCAGCGGCGCCGTGCGGCCCAGCGCCAGCCGCGGCGCCGCCACCAGCGCGTGCGCGTACAGCACCCGCAGCAGCACCACGTTCAAGAAGAAGCGCTCCACCCTGTTCTCCCGCTCCGCCAGGTCCACGTGCTCCAGGTACGCCGCCACGATGCTCGCGTTGTGCGCGCGGTACCAGTTGCGCGCCGTCGGCTCGCGCACGAAGCGCATCCACAGCTCGATCGCCTGCGAGGACGGCGCGCCGCCCCGCCCGTCCGCGCGCGCCACCGCCTCGCAGCCGTCGCGCACCAGCCGCTCGTTCAGCGCCCGCCACCACGCGCTGCCCGGCGGGTCCGCGTGCAGAGGGTTCAGCACGCCGCGGCGCAGCTCCCAGCGCATGAACGACATCTCCGCCCGGCCGAACGGCAGGTGCCGCCGCGCACCGCCCCGCAGGCGCCGTCCTCGCGCGCCGCGCGGCGACCCGCCCGACACCCGGCCCGCGGGGCCGTGGTAGGTCGCCTGCGCCAGCGCCACGCGCCCCTGCGGGTCGTCGCGCACCTCCGCCACCTGCATCGCCGCGAAGTCCGCAGCGTCCACGCTCATCGCCGATTCATACACGCATGCCGCCGCGCGCCGCCAGCCCGCAAACGCCCGACCGACCGCAAACGCCCGGCCCGAGCGTCCGACCGCGAGCGCCCCGCCCCGAGCGATCGCGGCGGGCGGGGCGCACCGGCCCCGCCCGCCGCCGCTGCCTGCCCGCCTTCAGTCGGTCGCGCTCACCGGCCCGCCGCGCTCAGTCGCCCTGCAGGGCGCTTTCCTGTTCGCCGGGGTTGCAGTCGTAGGGCTTGAAGAACGCGCTCCCCGGCACGCACCGGAACATGCTCTGGTTGGTCTCGCTCGGCACGCCCGAGAACATCGGGTTGGGGAACGCGGTCGAGAGCATGTACGACGGCCCGTCCTGGCGCGCCATCGTGCCCTGTTCGAAGGCGTAGCCGTCGTCCAGCAGTTCCGGCTCGCCGTAGGCCGCGTCGATGAAGTCCACGCCGATCGGGTCGCCCCCGGTTTTGCTGTTCTGTTCCGCGAATCCCGCCGGAACCGTCAGCACCGGGTAGCCGGCGCGGTCGGCGATGCCCACCAGCGGGCTTTCGCTCGGCACCATGATCGCCGAGTAGCCCTGCGCCAGGATTTCGTCGATCACCGCGCGGTCTTCGCTCTGGCCCTTCGCGAGGTCTTCTTCGTAGGCCGCCTTCGTGGCCGGGTTGCCCGTTTCCACCGCCTGCGCCGCCAGCAGGCCTTCCTGTCCGTACTTCAGCGCCTCCAGCGGGTCGAGCTTGTCAAACGTGATGATCTGCTGCAGCGATTTGGGCACCAGCTTGCCGGTGCTCGACAGGTAGGAGTCGAGGTCGCGGTGGAACTCGTACGGCAGCACGCCGGGCGCGGTGGTGCCGGCGCCCGGCGTCACCACGCCGGTGCTCGCGCCGAGCGTTTCGAGCTCCGCCACCGCCGCCGGGTACGGCGCCGTGGCGCTCGACACCACCGCGATCTTCTTGCCCAGCAGCGCCGTCGTCGCGAGGCCTTCGGTGTAGCTCGGCAGCGGCGCCGGCTGGCCCAGGGTCGCCGGGTCCGCCGGGTCCGGCCCCGCGATCGCGCCGAGCGCGTCCGCCACGTCTTCCACCGTCTGGGCGATCGGTCCCGGCGAGTCCTGCGACTTGGACACCGGCAGCACGCCCGCGCGGCTCACCAGCCCCACCGTCGGCTTCAGCGCCACCAGGCCCGCGTTGCCCGCCGGCGCGACCAGCTGCGAGGCTTCCGGCGAGCTTTCCACGCCGAAGGCCAGCGGCGCCAGCCCAATCGACACCGCCGCCGCCGAGCCCGCCGAGGAGCCGCCCGGCGTCTTGTTGGTGTCGGACGGCAGCAGCACCTGGCCGCCCAGCGAGGAGTAGCCCTGCGGCATGCTCGCCGGCGAGAACATGCCGCCGAGCTCGCCCGTGTTGGTGTCGCCGAGGACGATCGCGCCCGCCGCCTTCAGCTTCGCCACCAGCGTCGCGTCCGCCGCCGGCATGTTGTTCTCCAGCATGATCGAGCCGGCGCTGGTCGCCATCCCCGTCGCGTCGATCGAGTCGTCGATGAGCACCGGTATGCCGTCCAGCGGCGAGCTCGCGCCGCCGTGCTTGCGCGCCTTGTCGCTTTCGGCCGCTTCCTGCAGCGCGTTCGGGTTGAGGTCGCGCACCGCCTGGACCGCCGGGCCCTCGGCGTTGGTCAGCGCGATCCGGTACAGCTCCGCCTTCACCAGTTCCTTCGAGCTCAGCGCGCCTTCGTTCAGCATTTCCTCGAGCTGCGCAGCCGACGCCGTTTCCAGCGCGAACGGCAGCACCGTCTTGCCGGAGCCCATCGCCAGGACCGCTTCGCGGTCGGGGTTGCAGTGACCGCCTTTGGAGAACGGCTCCGCCGGCGTGATGTGCACGCAGCGGTACATCGACGGGTTCACCTCCGCCGGCGGTTTGTGCAGGTGCGTCAGCTTTTCGATCACGTACGCCACGCCCAGCAGGTTCAGCTCGTCGTAGGCGCCGCCGTTGACGTCGATGTCGATCGAGCGCCGCTGCGTCGGCGTGTAGCCCAGCGGCACCGCGATCTCCGGCAGGCCCGCCTGTGGCCCGCTCGGCACCGAGCCCACCACCGCGATCACCGGCCCGCCGCCGCCGCTCGGTTCGTTCATCATCGCTTCGATCGCTTCGTGGTAGATCTTCTTGCGCTGCGGCAGGATTTCGTCGTAGGCCTGCTGGTTGGGCCCGCCGGGGGTGTCTTCCGCTTCGGACTCTTTGAGGTGCTGTGAGTTGCCGAACTTCAGCGCCTCCTGCGGGTCGGTGTCGTCCACTTCCACCTCCTGCACCAGGCTTTTCACCGGCGCCGCCGCGCCGAGGTGGGCGTAGTAGTCGTCGATCGTCGCGTGCTGCTCGTAGCCGGTCGGCAGCGACGGCAGCGTCGCGTCTTTGGTCGGTTCGTCGGGCACCATGATCGCGCCCGCTTTTTCGAGCGCCGTCACCGCCCTCTGCACCGCTTCCTGCTGCGGCGTCGGCGTGCACGGCGACGGCGTGCAGGTGTTGCCGTTGTAGCCGATGCGCTTGCCCTTCACGTAGTTCATCCTCAGCGCCGAGGTGTATTCCGGCAATTTCGTGAACGGCGCCGGGATCAGGTCGCCGTTCTTCCAGAAATCGGGGCCCATGATCGCGTAGTACTCTTCGTTCTCTTCCGGGTCCGCCCCCGGCACCTCCGCGATCGACTGCAGCGTGATCGCAGCGTCTTCCACCGTTTTCACGATCGGTCCCGCCGTGTCCTGGGAGGCGTCGATCGGCGCAATGCCGTAACCCGGCACCAGCCCCAGCGTGGGCCGCATGCCCACGTCGTTCTCCGCCGTCGACGGGCTGATGATCGAGCCCGAGGTTTCGGTGCCGATCGTCAGCGCCGCCAGACCCGCCGCCGCCGCCGCGCCGGAGCCCGAGGAGGAGCCGCTCGGGCCCTGTGCCGCGTCGTTCGCGTTCAGCACCTGCCCGGTCACGTTGCCGAAGCCCGACGGCTGGCTGCCGAAGCTGTTGGCCCACTCCGACAGGCCCGCCTTGCCGAGGATCACCACGCCGTGCGCGCGCAGCTCCTTGGCCACGCCGGAGTCCTTTTCGGGGAACGATTCGCGCAGCGCCCAGTCGCCCGCGGTGGTGTACATCGGCGTCGCGTCGATGATGTCCTTGAGCAGGATCGGCACGCCGTCGGCGGGACCGAGGTATTCGTGCCTGGCCAGGCGCTTGTCCGCCGCCTTCGCTTCCTTCATCGCTTCCGGGTTCAGCTGCGTCACCGCGTTGATGCCCGGACCCGACTTGTTGATCGCCGCGATGCGCGCCAGGTACAGCTTCACCAGTTCCACCGAGGTGATTTCGCCGCTGCGCAGCATCTTCTCCGCCTGCGCGCCGGTCAGCGTTTCCAGGTCCAGCGTGGAGGCCGCAGCAGACGCGGCGCCGCAGAGCATGGTCAGCGCCAGCAGCAGCGCCAACGCGGCGAGCATCGATGCGGCCAGGCGGGGAAGCGAGCGAGCGGGCACGTGAAGTCCTTCCGTGGCGGAGGTGGGCGTGTACTGGGCGCAGCAGCAGCCCGCCCGGCCCCACCCGGGCACGCCCGCTGCGGCAATTTCGGGCGCAGCGCCTCGGGGCGAGGCGCTCACTCCGTTGACTTACGAGCACCGCAACATTCCCACCTGCCCAGCGACTTCAGCATCGACACCTGTCCAGGATTTCCACGGATGCCCTGTGTCGCTGTCCCCAGGTCGAGGCGCGGCGAAGGCGACGACCGGAATCGAACCGGTGTAGACGGCTTTGCAGGCCGCTGCGTAGCCACTCCGCCACGTCGCCGTTGAGGCCTAAAGGGTATCGGCAGCGCCCCGCCCGGACCGGACCGGCGGGGTCGCGCGCGCTGCGGGTGCCCGGCGAGGCCACCGAGCGCCTGCGCGCGGCCGGCTGGGCGTCCGTCGGCAAATCTCCGTGCAGACCTCCCCCTGGGATGCAACTTGCAGCGAGATCTGTTAGGTTGCCGCGCGTTCGTGCCGAATCCTCGTCGCCTCCGGGTGTCGAGGAGCGGGGGACCCACTGCAGCCGTGAGGCTGCTGGGGCGAATCGTCACAGCGCGTGACGTAGCGTAGAAGCTTACGCGAGCCCGTCAGCTAACCCCGTAGGCGCCATGCAACGGAACTGAGAAAGGACGCCTCGGATGACGGTATCCACGCGTGATCTTGCTGTGCCGGACCACTGCAGCGCCTCGCTGGAGCGCTCGCGCGCCCGACGAGCACGTGCCAACGGGGCGCGCTCCCGCCGCAGCGGCAGCTCCAGCTCCACCAACGCGCTGTCGTCGCTGCTCGACGTGCGCAACGGACTCGCGCAGCCGCGCGACCTCGCCGAGATCGAGGCCTGGCAGCTCTCGCTCGGGCGCTCGCGCGCGCGCCGTCGCGCGGCCGAGCTGCGCTTCGTGCCCACCGGCGCGCGCGCCAAGCGCATGTCGCTGGGCGCGCTGGTGGCGCTCAGCGTGGGGCCCGCCGTGTCGCTCGCCGGCGGCGGCTCGGCGGTGGCCAGCGCCAGCAGCGGGCCCGAGCCCGCCACCACCACAGAGCACGCGATCACGATCAGCTTCGGTGCCGAAGGCAGGCAGGTGAAGCTCCTGCAGGAAGCGCTCGGCGCCGTCAAAGTCGACGGCGTGTTCGGTCCCGAAACCGAAGCGGCCGTGCGCAGCTTCCAGCAGAGCCACGGTCTCAGCGTGGACGGCGTGGTCGGCCCGCAGACCGGCGCCGCGCTGCGCGGGCAGGTGGCGCGCAAGACGCTGATGACCGACTTCCAGAGCCCCCTGCCGGAAGGCTCCGGCGCAGCGCCCGCAGCGCCCGCAGCGCCCGCCGCAGCCGAAGCCGGCGCCGCCGCGAGCGCAGCCGGCTCCGTCACGAGCGAAGCCGGCTCCGCGACGAGCGAAGTGGGCATCGCCGCGAGCAGCGAATCCAGCCCGACGTCCACCGGCTCGACCGCCAGCGTCAGCGACCAGGCCGGCGGCAGCGAAGCCGCGCCGCCCGGCGAAGGCGAAGAAGCAGCCTCGGCCGCCGGCGCCGGCGGCGCGCTCGCCGCGGCGCAGGGCTCGCCCGCCGAAGAAGAGCAGACGCAGGCCCACACCGACGCCGTGCGCCAGCTCCAGATCGCCCTGCACGTAGCGGTGGACGGCGAATTCGGCGCGGAAACCGAGGCGGCGGTGCGCCGCCTGCAGGCGCGCCACGGGCTCGGCGTGGACGGCGTGGTCGGCGCCTCCACCTGGGCCGCCGTCGGCGTCTACGGCCAGCGCACGCTGACGCCGCCGACGTCGGTCGAGGCGGACACCGGCGCGGCCGAAGCGATCGGCGCGGCGCGCGCGGTGGAGCAGCTGCAGACCGCGCTGCACCTGCCCGCCACCGGCGAGTTCAACGCCGACACCGAGGCCGCGGTGCGCACGCTGCAGGCGCGCCACGGCCTCGCCGTGGACGGCGTGGTCGGCCCCGCCACCTGGGCCGCCATCGGCGTGAACGGCGAGGAAACCCTCACCCCCCCGCCCGCGGCGGTCGCACAGGGCGCCCCCCAGGCCGCCGCCGGCGCCACCGGCGAAGCCGGCGACGCGGGCCTCACGCCCGGCAGCGGCGGCACCGGCGACGGCGCGGCCTCCACCCCGCCCACCGCGTCCCGCGCGATCCAGTGGCTGCAGGCCGCCCTGCACCTGTCCGTGGACGGCGAATTCGGTCCCGAAACGGAGGCCGCGGTGAAGCGCCTGCAGGCGCGCCACGGGCTCGACGCGGACGGCGTGGTCGGCCCCGCCACCTGGGGGCTGATCGGCGTGCAGGACGCCCCCACGCTCAACCCGCCGCCGTCCGTCGTGGCGGGCGCCGAAGCCGCAGCCGGGACCGGGACCGGCGGCAGCGCCGGCGCCGCCGGCGCCGGCGAAGGCGAAGCCGGCGCGATCGTCGCGCGCGTGATCGCCGCCGCCGACGAAATCGCCACGCGGCCGTACGTGTACGGCGGCGGGCACGGCTCGTTCGAGTCCGAGGGCTACGACTGCTCGGGCTCGGTGTCCTACGCGCTGCACGGCGGCGGCCTGCTGAGCTCGCCCGAGGACTCCACCGCCCTGGAGTCCTACGGCGAACCCGGCCCCGGCCGCTACATCACCATCTACGCCAACTCCGAACACGCCTACATGGTCATCGACGGGCGCCGCTTCGACACCGTCGCGCTGGCCGAAACCGGCTCGCGCTGGTCGGGCTCTGCCGGCGAGGACGCCGGCGCGTTCGTAGCGCGCCACCCCGCCGGGCTGTAGCGCTCGATCTCCCTTTACGGGTCGGGGGCGTGCACGCACGCCCCCGTGCGGGGCCGCATGCGGCCCCGCCGGCACGCCGCATGCGGCGTGCCTTCCGGCGGGCGCATGCGCCCGCCGGCGCCGCCGCGCATGCGCGGCGGCGAACAGCCCACGAGCGCGGGCCGAGCGTACCGTCCCAGGCGCGGCCTAGCGTGGAGCGCTCCCCCCAGCCGAACAGGGAGAAGCCACGGGCATGCTCGCGCAGGCGCACACATTCACGATCGACGGCCTGCTCGCCCGACACGTGGCGGTGGAGGTGGACGTGCGCCGCGGCCTGCCCTGCTTCACGATCGTGGGCCTCGCCGACACCGCCGTGCGCGAGGCGCGCGAGCGCATCCACGCGGCGATCGCCAACTCCGGCTTCGACTTCCCCGCCGGCAGGATCACAGCCAACCTCGCGCCCGGCGACCTGCGCAAGGCCGGCGCGGGCCTCGACCTGGCGCTCGCCTGCGCGCTGCTCGCCGCCAGCGGGCAGCTGCGTGGTGACGGCCTGGCGCGCGTGGCGCTGTTCGGCGAGCTGGGGCTGGACGGCTCGGTGCGCGCGGTGCGCGGCACGCTGGCGGTGGCGCACGCCACTCGCCGCGCCGGCCTGCGCACGCTCGCGCTGGCGGGCGCGCGGGCGCGCGAGGCCACGCTGATCGACGGGCTCGACGTGGCCGTGGTGGAGAGCCTGCGCAGCGCCGCCGGCGTGCTGTGCGGCGACGCCGGCGACCCGCTGCCGGCGTGCGCGTCCGAGCCGAGACCCGGCGTCGGCTGTGACGGCGCGGGCGGCGCCGCGTGTGGCGCCGGCGGGAACGGCGCGGGCGGCGGTACGCCGGGCGTGGGCTCGGGGGCGTGCGCGGGCCTGGACCTCGCCGACGTGCGCGGGCAGGCCCACGCGGTGCGCGCGCTGGTGATCGCGGCCGCCGGCGCCCACAACCTGCTGCTGAGCGGCCCGCCGGGCGTGGGCAAGACGATGCTGGCGCAGCGGCTGCCCTCGATCCTGCCGCCGCTGGGCACCGCCGAGGCGGTCGAGGTGACGCGCATCCACGCGCTGCACGCCGCCGGCGTGCGCTCGCTCGTGCGCGCGCGCCCGTTTCGCGCGCCCCACCACACGGCCACCGTGGCCGGCCTGCTCGGCGGCGCGAGGCCCGGCTCGGTGGGCGAGGCGGTGCTGGCTCACCATGGCGTGCTGTTTTTGGACGAGCTCACGGAGTTCTCGCGCGCGAGCCTGGAGTCGCTGCGCCAGCCGCTGGAGGACGGGCGCGTGGTGATCGCGCGCGCGTCGCACTCGAGCGCCTACCCGGCGCGCTTCATGCTGGTCGGCGCCACCAACCCGTGCCCGTGCGGCTACGCCGGCGTGGAGGACCGCTGCTCCTGCGGCGCGGCCGCGATCGCGCGCCACCGGCGCCGCCTCAGCGGCGCGCTGCTCGACCGCATCGACCTGCTGGTGGAGCTGCAGCTCGAACGCGCCGCGCCCGCCGGCCCCACCGTGAGCTCCGCGCAGGCGCGCGCGGCCGTCGCCGAGGCGCGCGAGCGCCAGGCCAGGCGCCTGGCGGGCGAGCCGGTGTCGGTGAACGCGCACATGGACGCGCGCATGCTCGCGCGCCACGTGCGCATCGACGAGCGCGCGCGGCAGCTGCTCGAGCTCGCGCGCCGGCGCGGCCTGTTGAGCGGGCGCGGCCAGCACCGCGTGCTGCGCGTGGCGCGCACGGTCGCCGACCTCGACGCCAGCGCCCACGTGGGCGCGCGGGACGTGGCCGCGGCGCTGGCACTGCGCCCCGACGGCGCAGCCGGCGGCGAGCGCGCCGCGTGAGCGACGGGGCGCGCTCGCCGCTGGCGTGCGCGCGCTGCCTGCGCCGGCGCTGGCTGCTGGCGGAGCTGAGCGGGCCGCTGGACTGCTGCGCGCGCGACCGCGCACGCCTGCTGCGCACGCTGGCGCTGGAGGACGAGCAGCTCATCGCGGCGCTGGCGGGAAGGCGCAAGCAGGAGCTGCGCGCGGCCTACCGGCGGTTCCGCGCGGGCCCGCGCGCGCAGCGCTGCGAGACGGTCGTGTGCACGCACTCGCGCGCCTTTCCGCAGCAGCTGCGCGGCGAGGGCGCGCCGCGGCTGCTCGAGGTGGCGGGCGGCGTGCGCAGGCTGCGGCGGCTGCTGGCCGCGCCCGCCGTGGCGATCCTCGGCGCCCGGCGCCCCACCGCCTACGGCGTGGAGGTCGCCAGGGAGCTCTCGCGCGCGCTGTCGGCGTGCGGCGTGCGGGTGGTGGCCGGCGTGGCAGGCGAGCTGGCCGCGGGCGCGCACGCCGGCGCGCGCGAGGCCGGAGCAGGTAGCGTGGCGGTGCTCGGCAGCGGCCTCGAAGCGTGCCGGCCTGCCGCCGCGCAGGCGCTGGCCGAGCGCGTCGCCGAGCGGGGCTGCGCGGTCTCTGAGCTGCCGCGCGGATGCAGCACGCGCCTGTGGGGGCAGGCCGCGGGCGAGCGCACGGTCGTCGGGCTGTGCTCCATGGCGGTGCTGGTGGAGGCCGACGACGTCCCCGCGGAGCTCGCCGGCGCGCGTCTCGCGCTCGCGCACGGTCGCGCGCTCGGCGCGGTGCCCGGCAGCGTCAGCTCGCGCGCGTCCGCCGGCCCGCACGCGCTGCTGCGCGAGGGCGCCAGCGTGATTCGCGGCGCGCGCGACGTGCTGGAGCTGCTCGGCCCGCTCGGCGAGGCCGCGAGCCCGCGGATTGCCGACGGCTCGCGCCGCTCAAGCGTGCCGGGCGCGGCGCACCGCGCGCTACTCGAGCGGATCGGCTGCGGCGAGGACACGGCCGCGCAGCTGCTCGACGCCGGCGCGGACGAGGGCGAGGTGCTGCTGGCGCTCGCCGAGCTCGAGCTCTCCGGCGTGCTCACGCGCGGCGCCGGCGGGCGCTACCTGCTGCGCGGCGCGCTCGCGGACCTGTGACGCGGGGCGCCCCGGCAGCCCGAATCGTTTTTTGACAGTTGAGAGCCAACCGTCTACTTGTGTCGGTCATTCTCAAGAAGCTGCCTCATAACGCCGAGGGCACGTCTTGAGATGAAGGATCGACGCAAAGGCTCGAAGGACGCTGCGGTGCGCCGGGAGGCCGGTGCCGAGCTCGAGCGCCAGCTGGAGCTCGAAGTGCGCATGCTCGGCGAGGCGCTCGGCGAGCACGTGCAGGACGTGCTGGCGCGCACCGCCATGCACGTCAACCCGCGCGGGCACGTGGAGGCGCTTTCGCCGGCCGTGGTGGAGAGCTTCGAGCGCATCGGGCGCAACTCGACGCGCGCGGTGGCGGACTGGATGGCCGGCGGCAACCCCGAGGCGGGGCGCGCCGCGGGCCGCGAGGCGTGGGGCACCTACGGAGCGCTGGCGGCGCAGAGCGCGGCGCCGCTCAACGAGGTCACCAAGCGCTGCCTGCGCTGGCGCGACGCCGTCGCCGAGGTCCTCGGCGATAGCGCGCGCGAGCTCGGCCTGTGCGCCGCGGCGCTGGCGCGGGCGGTGTCGATGACCCAGCGCACGCTGGACGTGACGCTGGTGCGGATGTGCGAGGCGTTCGAGGTCGAGCGCGCCCGCATCGCCCAGGAGCTCGCGCGCCGCGAGGAGGAGCTTGCCTTCCTGGCCACCCACGACCAGCTCACAGGGCTGCCCAACCGCACGCTGCTGCTCGACCGCGGCGAGCAGATGCTCGGGCGCGCGCGCCGCGAGCGCAGGTCGGTGGCGGCGCTGCTGGTCGACCTCGACAACTTCACCGCCGTCAACGACACGCTCGGCCGCGGCGCCGGGGACGAGCTGCTGCGCGCGATCGCCGCGCGGCTCGACGGGGTGGTGCGCGACGTGGACGCGCTCGCGCGCATCGGCGGCGACGAGTTCGTGGTGCTGGTCGAGGACGTGGGCGACGGCGCCCACGCCGAGCTGGTCACCGAACGCGTGCGCGAAGCGCTGAAGGCCCCCTTCAGCGTGGCGCAGGCGGAGCACGCGGGGCTCACCGTCACGGCCAGCGTGGGCGTCGCCACCGGCGAGCACGCCTCCGTCGAGGAGCTGCTGCGCGACGCCGACATCGCGATGCACCGCGCCAAGTGGGACGGCAAGAACCGCGTGGTGTCGTTCGAGGCTGGCATGCAGGACGTGGTGCAGAGCCGCATGGAACTGGAGATGGACCTGCGCGCCGCGCTCGCGCAGGAAGAGTTCTTCCTCGTCTACCAGCCCACCTTCGACCTGCGCGAGATGGTCCCGAAGGGCGTGGAGGCGCTGATCCGCTGGAGCAGCGCCGCGCGCGGGATCGTGCAGCCCAACGACTTCATCCCGCTGCTCGAGGACACCGGCCTGATCGTCGAGGTCGGGCGCTGGGTGCTGGGCGAGGCCTGCCGCCAGGGCGCGCAGTGGCGCACGGCGGGCTACCCGATCGGCGTGGCGGTCAACGTGTCGGCGCGCCAGCTCGAGACCGACCACATCGTCGGCGACGTGGCCGACGCGCTGGCCAGCAGCGGGCTCGAGGCCTGCGCGCTCACGCTCGAGATCACCGAGACCGCGCTGATGCGCAACCCCGAGCAGACCGCCAAGCGCCTGCACACGATCAAGGAGCTCGGCGTGCGCATCGCGATCGACGACTTCGGCACCGGCTACTCCTCCTTCGCGCACCTGCAGCGCTTCCCCGTGGACGCGCTCAAGATCGACCGCTCGTTCATCTCCCGCCTCACCGACAACCCCGAAGGGGAGACGCTGCTGCGCACGCTCGTGCAGCTCGGCAAGGCGCTCGCGATCGAGACGCTGGCCGAGGGCATCGAGCGCCAGCACGAGCTCTCGCTGCTGCTCGAGGAGAGCTGCGACAGCGGCCAGGGCTACCTGCTCGCCCGGCCGCTGCCGGTGGAGGCCGCCGAGGCCTTCCTCGACCGCTGGCGGCGCGGCCAGCACCAGGCCGTCCCCTCCGAGCCGTCCCGCCGCGCCAACCCGCCGGCGGCGCGGGCGACGTCGCGCTGATGGGCGCTCGCGCAACTAGCGTGCGCTAACGCCGGGACCCGCCCATGTCAGCGCCGGGGGCGCTCTCGGCGGGCCGGTCTCCGTCGAGCTCGCGCAGCAGCGCCGCCACCCGGCCGGCGATCTCCGCGCGGATCTCGCGCACCTCGTCGAGCGAGCGGCCCTTGGGGTCGGCCAGCTCCCAGTCGAGGTAGCGCCTGCCGGGGATGTAGGGGCATTGGTCGCCGCAGCCCATCGTCACCACCAGGTCGGCTCGCTCGGCCAGCTCGCGCGTGAGCAGCCGCGGCCGGCGCGCCGCGAGGTCGATGCCGAGCTCGCGCATGACCTCCACCACCTCGGGGTGAACGCGCGCCGCCGGCGCGGTCCCGGCCGACAGCGCGGTGTGCCGGCCGGCGGCCGCGCGCTCGAACAGCGCCTCGCTCATCTGCGAGCGGCCGGCGTTATGAAGGCACACGAACAGAACGCACGCCATCGTGCTGCGCCCCCTCCCCCCCGTGCGGCAGGATCACGTCCGCCGCCTGCGCCGGCGTCACGTGCGGGTACAGCGCCCTGACGGCGAGGATCGCCAGGGCGCAGCCGACGAGCTGCGCGGCCACGAAGCCGGGCACCGACGCCGGCGCGATCCCGGCGAAGGTGTTCGAGAACATGCGCCCCACGCTGATCGCCGGGTTGGCGAAGCTGGCCGAGCTGGTGAAGAAGTAGGCCGCGCCGATGTACGCGCCGACCGCCGCCGGCGCGATGCTCGCGCGCCGGCTGCGCGCCAGCGAGAAGATCACCAGCAGCAGCCCGGCGGTGGCGATCGCCTCCGACAGCAGGTGCGCGGCGCTGGCGCGGTGGTGCGTCGAGATGCTGAGCGCGGCGCGCGCGAACATGCCGTTGGCCACGAGCGCGCCGAGCGTGCAGCCGGCGAGCTGGGCGGGGATGTAGGCCAGCGCGTCGCGCCAGCGCAGGCCGCCGAAGCTCGCGTCGGCGAGCGACACCGCCGGGTTGAGGTGCCCGCCGGAGACCGGGCCGAACATGAGGATGATCGCGAACAGGCCCGCCGCGGTGGCGGCGGCGTTCTCGAACAGCTGCAGCCCCACGTCGTCCGGGGAGAGCGTCTGCGCCGCGATCCCCGAGCCGATCACCAGCGCCGCCAGGAACGCCGAGCCGAGCAGCTCGGCCAGCAGCCGGCGAGCGAGCGGCGGCGTGTTCATGCGCCCGATCCTATTACATCGACATATATGAGTGTTATCGATGTACGTATATAGATGGCCGTCGATCCGGAGCTGGCGTCGAAGGCCCAAGATCGCCGCCGGCGAGCGCTCGCCATCCACACTGAGCGCGGCGCGGCCGGGCACGGTCGAGGTTGCGCGGGCGAGCACGGTCGAGGTTGAGCACAGAGACGGGCCGCAGCGCAAGCGCCCGTCACCGCGGACGCCGCGACGCGACACTCCCCCCGCTGAACACATTGGCGACGGGACTCGACGGCCTCCTCGAAGCGGATGAAGGGATTCGAACCCTCGACCTTCGCCATGGCAAGGCGTGATCGACACCACGAGGCGCCTAGATCAGTGCGGTTTAGGTCGCTCAACCCGGTTTAGATAAGCCGATGCAGGCTGGTTTGCTACCCAAACTGCTACCCACGGCCTACCTGCTACCCATCTGCTACCCACGGTAGACTCGGGCGATCCACTAGGCATCCTGGCACTGTCCGGGACGAGCACAGGAGGTCGCCGGTGTCGGTCGAGAGCCCCAAAGCAACGCTGCTGGTGCGCGAGCACCGCGGACGGCCGTTCTACGAAGCGTTCTGGCGATTTCAGGGCAAGCAGGTCAAGCGCCGGATCGGCCCGGCCTGGCTCAAGCGCGATGGGGACTCGGCCGACTGGCACCGACGGAGCGGGCGCCTACATGATGGCCACTATGACGAGGCCAGCGCCCACGTTGCGGCCGCGCAGCTCGTCGCGGAGTACATGGCGGATGCCGCCGACCGCGAGCGTGTCGAGCAGGAGCGCCGCACGCGCGGCGTCACGTTCCGCGAGGTCGCGCACTCGCATCTGCGTTGGCTCGCGGACGTCGCGGGTGCCAAGCCATCGACGATGCAGGACCGCGAAAGCCTGCTCGGGGAGCCCGGCCTGCCAGTCAAGCGCGGCAAGGGGACGACACGAGGACACGTCATGGCGGCGCTCGGTGATCGCCCGGCCTCGAAGATCACCACGCGAGAGATCAACGACCTGCTCGCGACGATCAGCGCGACGGGCGCTTCGGCGAGCACCGTGAATAAGTACCGCTCGGCCATCTCGGCGGTGTTCAACCACGGCTGCAAGCCATCGACGTTCGCGTTGCCAGGCAACCCCGTGAGCGGCGCGGACAAGCGCCGCGAGCCGAGCCCGGGCGCGCTCGTCTTCTACTCCCCCGACGAGATCGAGGCCCTTGCTCGCGCGCTCGCCGAAGGTTGGCACCGCGACCCGACGTTTCCCGCCGTGGCGTACGGCGAGCGACTGGCACGGCAGGCCGAGGACCAGCAGGACGCTGAGATCATCCGCGTCGCTGCCTATGCGGGCCTGCGGCAAGGCGAGTTGCTTGCGCTGCGCTGGCGGGACGTGGATTTCGCCGGATCAGCGCTGACGGTTGCACGGGCGATGAGCGCGGGGGTGGAATCGACTACGAAGTCAGGGCGTGTCCGCCGTGTGCCGCTCGCCGATCAGGCCGCCGCGGCGCTCGATCGCCTGAGCCGGCGCGACCAGTTCACGGCCCCAGGCGAGCTGGTCTTCTGCAACGTGCTCGGGCGGCCGCTCGATGGGTCGGCGCTGCGCCGGCGCTACCGTCGCGCGCAGTTCGCTGCAAGAGTCCGACCTCTGCGCTTCCACGACCTGCGACACACATTTGGATCGCTGCTAGCTGCGCGCGGGGTTGATGTCGTGACGATCCAAAAGGCGATGGGCCACAGCGCGCTTTCCACGACAAGCCGGTACCTGCACGCGCGACCGGCATCTGAGCAAGCGCAGGCGTTCACGGCCGCCTTCGCCCCACACGAGGCATAAAGACCGTAATGCTCATAACGCCGCAGCGCACATTGTGTCCCGCCGCCAATCCTCGCTCACGCGAACACCAGCGAATGCTATTACTTGAGACGACCTGGCTCACACCGCGGCTTCGGCTCGCCAGGGGGAACGCCCGGTTTACCAGGGCCCTTTTCTGAGCCGATCACCGGGGCCGGCCTGTCCCACGTCGACGGAGATGGCGGTAACTTCGCCCATCCCGGCTTTTCCGGATCAAACGAACTCGGTGGCTTCTTACCGGTCCCCGGTTGGCCGCCGTTGAGTCGATACTTGATGCGAAGTATTTGGTCCAACAGGTCTTGCAAGTTCTGCCCCGGTACATCCGGGACCGGAATCCCGCCCTGTCCTTGCCCTCCCGGTGGTGGCCCACCACCCTGATACTGCGAGCTACCCGCGCCAGGTTCTCCGTTGCCAGACCCGCCTGAACCTGCCCCTTCTTGGCAAGTTTGACAAGCGCCAGACGGGTCGACGCCATTTTCAGGATTGTTCCCTGCGTATGCATAGGGCGCGCCCGTAGTTTCGAGCACCGGATCCACCGACAGGAACTGCGCTGTATCCGAATCGTACCAACGCGCTCGCAAGTAGATGAGTCCAGTGTTGGTGCTGGTGTATTGGGCATCGTATCGGAGTGGAGTGGTTGCAGTGCCTTCTGTGTAGAAGGTCTTGCCGTAGGGGCTGTACGTGTAGGCAGTTTCTTTTTCGCCGCTGGTGTTGGTGAGGAGGCGGGTGGACCCTTGCTGGTCGTGGTGGAGGTAGAGGGTGGTTTCGCCGCCTGACGTGGCGACTTGCTCGACGGGGAGGTCTTCTGGCCCGTAGATGTAGCTGTCGGTCTCGTCTTCGAGAACGACCGGGAGTGGTTCGGCGGTCTCCCAGGTGAGCTTGGTTTCCGTGCCGTTGTCCTTTTGGGCTTGGAGCAGGTTGTTGCCGTCGTAGGTGTATTTGTCTTCGATCTTGGGGATCGCTTCGTGTTCGGGGCGTTCGACGGCGGTGAGGCTGCTGGCTTGACTGTAGGTGTAGGTCGTGGTGGGGCGGCCGGCTTCTTCGGGTTCGGTTTCGGTTCGTTGTCCGTTGTTGTTGTAGGCGTAGGTGTTGCCGCCGCCTTTTTCGAGCTCGTCGGCGCTGTTGTAGGTGTAGCCGGCTTCGCCTTCAATCTTTTCGGGGTCGTTGGCTTTGTTGTATTTGTAGGCTTTGCTCTGGGCTTCGATCAGGCGATTGTTTTCGTCGAGGATGCTTTCGCTGGTCGCCGGCCCCGGCAGACCTGTTGTGGTGGTCTTTTTGACTTGGCCGTCGTTGTCTCGTTCGTAGGCGAGTTTGGCAAGTGTTGAGACGCCCTTGGCCATCTTGACTTCGGTCATCTGGTCCGCTTCGTTGTAGCCATAGGTGTCTTCGTCTTCGCTTGCTGACGGGAAGGTCGTGTTGGTCAGCTCGGAGTCTTTGTTGTATTTGAAGCTGGTGGTGCGTTCTTTCCAATCGGTGATCTTTTCCAGCCGGCCTGCTTTGTCGTATTCGCGGGTGACGGCTTTCCCGTTGGGGTAGGTGATCTTGGTCGGCTGGTTGTCGAGGTTGTATTCGTATTCGACGGTTTTGCCTGCGCCGTTTTTGTACTTGGCGAGCCGGTCGAGCTTGTCCCAGGTGTTTTCGGTGGTGCCGGTTTCGTCTTTCATCTTTGTGACCTTGCTGTCTTTGTTGTATTCGTAGGTCACTTCGGATGGTTTGCCGGTGGAGTATTTGATCTTTTCGAGCCGGCTTGAGTTGTCGTAGGTGTATTCGGTGGTGTGTGCTTCGGGGTCTTCGACTTTTTGCAGATTCCCGGCTTTTTCGTAGGTCTTTTTCCAGACCTTTTCGAGCGGGTTCTTTTCTTCGGTGACCTGCTCAAGGGCGTTTCGTTTGTATTCCCAGGTGTGTTTTTCGCCGTCGGTGTGGCTGGTCATCTGCCCTTCGGCGTCATACCCCGTTTCCACGACTGTCCCGTTCGGTTCGGTGGTCTTGGTGCGCAGGTTTTCTTCGTTGTATTCGTATTTCGTGGTGTGCCCGTTGCCGTCGGTTTCCGATTCGATGTTGCTGTTGCCGTCGTAGGCGTATTCGGTGGTGTGGCCGAGCGGGTCGGTGATCTTGGTCGGCAGACCGCGTTCGTCACGTTCAGTTTTCGTGACGTAGCCCCGCGGGCTGGTTTCTTCGGTGACCTGGGAGTCTTCGTTGTATTTCCACTTGCGTTCGTCGCCTTCGGGATCAGTTTCGGTCGCCTTGTCCCCGGCTTCGTCGTAGGTGTATTTCGTTTTGTCTTTCAGTGGGTTCGTTTCTTCTTCCAGGTCGCCGTTCGAGGCGTATTTGTATTCGGTGATCTGTTTTTCTGAACCTGCGGGCCGTTCGATCTTGGTCGGCTCGCCTTTGCTGTTGAGTTCGATCGTTGTGACCTCGCCTTCCGGTGAGGTTTCCTTCTTGACGTTGTGTTTGGTGTCGTATTCCCATTTGGTTTCGTCGCCGGCGGGGTCCTTTTCGCTGGTGTTGTTGCCAGCTTCGTCGTAGGTGTATTCGGTGACGTGCCCGTTGGGGTCTTTCATCTTCTTGCGCGAGTACGTTTCGGCGTTGTATTCGTATTCGGTGCTCGTTTCTTCGCTTTTGCCTTTGGCGCGCGTGATCTTCGTCGGCTCGCCGGCGGAGTTGAAGACCTCAAGGGTTTCGGAGCCGTTTGGTTCTGTGATCTTCGTTTCGCTGGTTTTGTATTCCCATTTGCGTTTGTGGCCCGCCACTTCCTCTTCGGTCACGCGGTAGGGTTCGGAGGCCGCGTATTTGATCGTCGTGGCATGCGAGCGGCCGTCGGTGATCTTCTTGAGCAGATGGTGGGATTCGTATTCGTATTTCCAGCGTTCTTTGCCTTCGATCGTCACAGACGCGAGCTGTTTTTCCGCATACGTGTAGCTGACCGTGTGACCCATCGGGTCTTTGATGCTTTCGACCAGCCCTTCCCCGTTGTATTTGAACGTCAGCGTGCGTTTGGCGCCGTCTTCGACCTTTTCGAGTTTGCCTTCTTTGTAGGTCAGGGTGTTCGAGTTCCCGTTCTCGTCGGTTTCTTTGACCAGCTTGCCTTCGCTGTTGAATTCGAGGACCGTCTGTTCCGGCAACGTGTAGATGTAGCTTGTCCCGGATTTTTCGAGCCGTGCCTCATCCCAACCGCCCTGCGTGTAGCCCGTGCCAGATTTGTAGAAGTCGATTGCGCCGCCGTCTTCTTCGTGGATCGTCACGACTTCCCCGCTGACCGACAGGCTTGAGCTGTACGGTCCTGACCAGCCGTACCCCCATACCCCTGCGCTAGAGGCTTTCGCGGCGTTGAAAGCGTCGTAGGTTCGGACGATCCGCAGCCCTGGCCCACGACCGCCTACCGAGATATCGGTCTGTTCCTCGGTCTCGTCGCCCGTCGCGTTATTGACCGGTTTGCCGAGACAGAAGTATTCGAGGTTCGGCGCGCTTCGGTCGCAGCGCTTTTCTTCTTCGTTCGGCGAAGTCGGCGGTCCACCCGTTCCTTCGCACGCCACAGCCACGGCGGTCGCTCCGTACGCGACCACAAGGAGGACCGCGACGATCACGCAGGGCGCACTGAGTCCTCGTGGTATTTGCCGCTGGCGCCCGAAGACCCGCGAGAGAGGCCGCACCGGCGAAGATTCCGCTAATCGCCCAGGAGCGCGTGGATCGAGCCTCCCGTCACCTGTTCTCCTCGTCGTGCCTTTGCTTCGCCTGCGCATCCCGCCTCCCAACGGGCACCCAACGAGATTTCTCGCCGTCGTATTCGGGTGACGCTACTCCGGCCGCGACGATTCGCAACCCGGACGCACGCCGCTGGGTCGCTTTCCGTGCGTGTAGCTTCGTAAGACCCCTGCCGGTAAGGCGATTTGAGTAGCTGACTGCCGGTTGCGGGTATTGCGATCTTGTCTCCGACTGGTTGCCAAGGCACCATAATCGGCGCAACACTTCGCTGGGAGGCAACGCGTAGTGCCAGCCACGGGCAACCTCGACATACGGCGCGGATCGCACGGGGCGACGCCGGTTGCACCTCGTATGCCGGACGCGACACCGCAGGCCAGCCAACGCCTCGCTTCTGTCGCTGCGGCACGCGAGGGATTAGCCGGTGGCGCATCCTAAGCAGAACCTTCCCCGGTCGTTCCGGCAGCCAGTGCCGCGCTCGGTTCCACGGGCTAGGGTCAGTTCGCGCGCAAGGAAGTGGGCGGAACTCGCCGTCGTGGGCGTCCTGCTTGCTGTCGCCGTCGTGTCGGGCGTCTCCTTGCTGGAGCGTGGTGACAGCCGCGCCGCGGCCGAACACAAGGTCGAGCACGAAGTCGCGAGGTTGCTCGGCGGGATACCTCAGCGCGAGAGCACTCTTGGCAGCCCCAGCGCGCCGGTGACGCTTGAGATCTTCGGCGACCTCAAGGACCCCGACTCCCGCTCCTGGTTCCTCAAAGATCTGCCCGCGATCATCCGAGGCTACGTGCGCCCCGGCACCCTCAGGCTCGAATACCGCTCCTACAAGACCAACACCCACAGCCCCCAAGAATTCGTCAAACAGCAGACCGCGGCACTCGCCGCCGGCGCCCAGGACCGGCTCTGGGACTTCATCGACACGTTCTACCAAGAGCAAGGCAGCGAGTTCGCCTCGTACGTCACTGAGAGCTATCTCGATGACATCGCTCGCCAGGTCCCCGGCCTGAACATCGTCCAATGGCACGCTGACCGGCTGACCGGCCGGCGCGAAGAACAGACCACCCAGGAAGACCAGGCCGCTCGGGCGCTGGGGCTCCACGTTACCCCCTCGTTCCGCATCGGCAGGACCGGCGGTGCCATGCACAACTACGCTGGCCACGCCATCCTCAAATACGGCGAACAGCACCCGATCGCCTTACCCGAAGCCAGCGACATCGGCAAGGCCATCAAAGAACTCGACGGCCGTCGCGCGTGATCGCCTGCGACGCGCGTGGTCCGAGCACGCTCAAGGACGAATTCGAGCCACACGCGCCACCGGCGGGTCGCATCATGGCCCTTCGTGGGTCTGGCTCGTCAGCGCTGCTTCGATGTCCTGGCGTATGTAGAGCCTGCGCCTGCCGACCTTGACGCTCGGGAGTATCCGTCGGCGTGCCCAGTCTTCGACCGTCGAGACCGGAGCGTGCAGGAGCAGGGCGACGTCACGCGCAGTCATGACGTCATCCGCTGTCAGCCTTCGAGATGCAGGGGCCGTAGGTCGCCAGGCGTCCGGTGTGCTGTGGTGTGCTCGCGCCGTGCTCATCGCGTGTGCTCGGGCGCAGGTGGCTCGGCGGCCCGGCGGATTGCGCGGATCAGCCCGGGAAGCCGCGGCGCGTAGCGGTCGGGACCGTGCAGCTCGATCCCACGGTCAAAGCCGCCGCGATGGCGAATGTCGAAGGGCTCCCTGTGGGCCAGAGAGGGCGTTTGCATCCGGCTGCGGCCCATGTCTCTCGCGAGGCGTTTGATGCGGTTGGTGTCGTAGCCGTGTTCGCCGAGGTCTTGCCGGTTCACGTACCAGTCGGTGCCTTCGCGGGCGCGGGATGCCTCGACATAGGCGGCCTCCTTGCTGGTCTGCCAGCCGCCGGTGACGACGAGGGTACGGGTGACGGTGGCGCCCTGGGCGCGGTGGATGTGGCTTGCGTAGCCGAGCCTGAGTTTCGAGAGCTCGTCGCCGGCGAGGGTGCGCCATTGCTGGGTGGCGTCGAACTGGACCAGCACGTCGCCCTCGTCGGTGATGTCGAGGACTTCGCCTTTGGCGCCGTTCTCGATGCGCTGCGCGCCTGGCTGGTGGTGCTGGTCGATCATGGCGACGCGGTCGCCGGCGCGGATGCCGTAGTGGACGCCGGGGACGTGGACTTCGATGTCGCCGAGTTCGCCGCGCTCTGCTCGGTGGTGCTGGGCGCGGGCGTTGAGCCGGGCGATCTCCACGTTGGAGGCGTCGGAGATGAGCGCGACCTGCTCGATCGGGAGCTGTGTGGTGAGGCTGGCCCAGGCATCGGCCGCGCGCTCTACGGCCTGGTCGCGGGTGTCTGCCATGTGCAGACGGCCTTGGCGGAGGTAGTGCGCCATGGCGCGGTCTGAGCGGCCGGCGCGCAGGTCGGCCCACGCCCGCTGCTCGGCCAGGTCGAGTGTCCGCCGCACATTCGATAGCGATGCAGTCGGGGCGATGTCTGTGAGCCGGTCGAACATGCCGCCGGCGCCGATCGAAGGGAGCTGTGCTCCGTCGCCGATCATGACGACCTTCGCGCCCGTCCGCTCGACGACCTCTGTCAGCCGGTTCAGGCGATCGGTGTCGGCCATTCCCGCCTCGTCAAAGAACACGGTCGTGCGCGAGTCGATGGCGAGGCGACCGTGCTCAGCCCTGGTGACGAGCGCGTCGAGCGTGAGCGTGCTGCCGGTCAGCGCGGGGCTGTCCTGGCCGAGACGCTGGGCCGTCGAGCCGGACACCGCGATTCCGAGCGTCGTGACGCCGTTCATCTGCTCTGCGCGAGCGGCGGCGTCGATGACGACGCCCTTGCCGGTCCCTGCCGGCCCGATCAGGACGGCGGAGCGCTCGGGGCCGGTGATGACTTTGAGCGCGTGGAGCTGCTCGTCACTGAGCCGTGAGCCTATGCGCTCGGCGAGCTGGTCGGCAGCAGCGGAGCGTACTCGCTCGCTGACATCCCTGCCTGCAGGATTGGCGAGCTGGGTGATCCTGCGCTCGATCGCCTGCTCTCTGGCGCGAGTGGCGAGCGTCGTCATCCGCCCGCCCTCCAGCGGGAGCACACGCCGCCCGGCGATCATCCCCTTCGCCTTGGCGAGCGCGTCGGCCGGGGCGAGTTCGCCGGTGGACTGCTCCAGCAGCACGGCGCGCAGCTCACTCGGGTCGAAGGTGGCGGCGTGCTCGGTCAATCGTTCTTCGACGCGATCCTCAAAGGCTGCTCGAGGACGTGATTGCTCGCCTGCGGGCCGGTCGTGGCGCTCGCGTGGGAAGTCGTGGCGTGCGGCCTTCTCGTCCCATACGCGCTGCAGGTCCGCGCGTGTGACGGGGAGCTTCGCCCTGCGGTTTTCCAGCTTCAGTCGTCGCAGCTCGCCGCGCTCGGGTGCTCTCCCCCACTTCGCACGGAATCGCTCGGCCGCGGCGGCGACTTCTCGGCTGCGCGCCGAGAACGCTTCGATCAGCCCTTGCGGCACGCCGGCGATCTCAAAGTAACGGCCCTCCTTGCCGGTCCCGGAGCTGATCGCGTACCCGCGTTCAGATAGCTCGTGGGCGAGCGCTGAGCGGTAGAACGCGCCGGCCTCTCGTGCCGCACGGAAGATCGGCCGTGAGGCGACCGCGACGATCCGCTCGTCCTCCCGGACTGCGCTGGTGATGACCACATGGCTGTGCAGCTGCGGGTCGGGCGCGTCGCCGTCGAGCACGCCGCGAGCGGTCGTGTGCAGATACTCGGCCGCGATCAACTCCCTCGCGGGCTCGTCTACGACCTCGCCGGCGTAGCGGCGGCGCACGGTCGCCACGTTGTCGGTCATGTGGGTGATCGCTTGGTCGACGGCATTGCGGTGGGCCTGCTCGATCGCCTGGCGCTCGTTCTCATCGCCAAGCGCCCACGTGACCGACACAGACTTCGGGGCGCTGAATGTCACGTCGATCCCGCCGCCGCGGCTGCCGTCTGCGCCCGCTCGCCGCAGCCAGCGGCCGTCTCTCGGGTGCCTGCCCTCCATGAGGGCTATGAAGTCCAGGCCGTGGACGGGGCTGTCCTCGATCCCGAGGCGGGCGAGAGTGTCCGGCGAGGCGAGCCAGCGGCCGGGGGCTTGCGCCGGCTCGCCGCCTGGCGTCAGGTAGTAGTCGCCGCGCTCGGGCGCGACGGTCTTGCCCTCCAGATACCGGGCGTAGCCGCCGCCCTTCGCGGCGCCGATGCTGGATGCGGTCATCATCATGGGTATTGACCGCAAGGCCGGCAAACCGGCCAAGCAATTTCGGGATTGCACCTCTGCACACCCGGTTACGACCCCTCCCGCCCGCGAGCGGCCAGCGACTTTCATCGAGTCCCATGCGCCTGTGCGCGACAAGGAGGCGAAGCCGACGCCTCCGGTGCAGCTAACGGCGGCCACCCGGCCGCAACAGCTCCCGACGCCGGGGCCGCCCCCGTGGCCTCGTGCGCCTGGACAGGCGAACGCGCGACCCCTCACCGCCGGGAATGCACCCGTTCCTCGGCTTCGGCCGGGTCCTGAGAGAGCCATTTGGACACAGCAATCGCATGGCACCCGCACGGTCGTGCATGTTGTCTGTTTGGTCGTTGTTGTTGGCCGCGGGCGGCAGACTGGGACGGTTCGTGAGCTTCGTCGGGAGGCTGCTGTAGCTTCGATGACATGGCTTCGGAACCGCTTACGGTTTGGCGGACAGACGCGTCGGCGGCGTTCGACGAGATCGAGAACGCGCATAAGGCGGTCGGAGGGACGAAACCGGGCAGGCGGTTCTTGACCCAGCAGCTCAACTACGCCTACACGATGCTGCTCGCGGCGCGCTTCCAGGGATTCGCTCGCTCGCTGCAGGCGCAGACCGCATACGCCATCGCCAGCGGGGCACACACCGCCGACTACGCGGAGATGTTGCGCGAGAACCTGACGAGCAACAGGGCCCTGCAGCGCCATAACGCGCAACCCAACTCGATCAAGGAAGACTTCGCGCGGTTCGGACTCGACATCTGGAGCCGAGTCGATGAGGAGCGCCGCGGTAACGATGAGCGTCGCAAGAAGCTCTGGGCGCTCATCACTTGGCGAAACGCGATCGCGCACGACGACATCGAAGCGAAGCTCGCGAACAACACCCTGGAGCCCGTCACGATCAGCCTCGGAACTTGTCGAGGCTGGCGCAGCGCGCTGAACATCCTGGCTACATCGCTCGATAAGGTCGCTGCCGACCACTGCCAAACGTTGGGACTTCCCCGTCCCTGGTGATACCGTCAAGACCATGCCCCGCACTCAGACAGCCCCTGCCGATTCGCTGAAAGTCGGCGACCACGTGACCTCGAAGCTCCCAGCCTTTAGCTGGAGGGGCGTCATCATCGAGGACCTCGGCCGAGCGTTCGACGGTAGCCAACTCTTCCTGATTCGCGTCGGCGACGAGGACGAAGGCCGGACGTTTGACGTGCCCGCCGAGAACCTCGAACGCATAGCGGCGTAGGTGCTGCACCTGTCGTGACTCGCACCGAGGGGACGTCGCCGGCTACCTCGCTCAAAGTCGGCGACCACGTGACCTCGAAGCTCCCAGCTTTCAGCTGGAGGGGCGTCATCATCGAGGACCTTGGGCCGCTCGGCATCGACGGCAGCAAGATCTTCGTGATCCGCGAAGGCGACGAGGACCACGGCCGGCACTTCAACGCACGCGCCGAACACCTCGAACGCGTCACGGCGTAAGCCAGCATCGCGGCGGCCCGCCGCAAGTGGTCCTGGTCCTGTCAGTTCTCGGGGAACAAGGCCGACAGCCGGACCCCGATGCCGTCCGCCAGCGCGCACATCACATCAAACGCGGGATCAAGTCGTCCTGCTTCGAGGGCGCTGATCTGGCGCGTGTCGATGCCGCTCCTGGCCGCGAGTTCGGAGACGCTGACGCCTTCCTGCTCGCGCACCTGCCGGAACCTCTCTCCGAGGCTGGCCAGCTGGACATGCTCATTCATGACCTCACCCTCTGTGTGGTCGTCGCGAGTGGCGTGAGGCAGTAGCCGACGCCGCGCTCCATACGCACCCAGCCCTGCGCGCCGGCCCGCGCGAGGGCTTGGCGAAGGCGGGAGGCATGGCTGTCGAGGGTGCGCGTCACGCCTTCTGACCGGTAGCCCCACACGTCCCGAAGCAGCTCGTGCCGCGTGTAGACGCGCGTGGGGTCTCGCGCCAGATACACCAGCAGCTCGTATTCGCGTCGTCGGAGCCTGATCAGCGTAGACGCGAACGTGACGGTGCGGGCGACGGTGTCGATGTTGAGCTTCCCATGGCTGAGGATGCGGGCACCGGGGCCCGCAAGCTCGCCCCCGCGCAGGGTGCGTTTGACGCCACACTCTGCGCTGCCTGTCGGCGTGCGGAGCACGATTACGTGCTTGAGCGCCCGCACGTCGTAGCCGTCTTGCGCCAGCGTTCGAGCCAGCGTGTTCTTGTCGCTCTCCTGGCCATAGACGGCTATGACCAGGGGCGCAGCTCGCGGGATATCCTCCGGCTGCATGGGAAGGTCCGTCCTTTCCTTGCCACGCCCCCGGCTGTTAGCGCAGCGCGGGGGCACTTCTTTGTTCTGATCCGGGACTTATTGCCCGTGGACTGCAATACCGCAATTCGGAAAGCTACCACCATTCCCGGACTGTCTCCAGCACACGTCGCGTTCGGCGACGCGATCCGCGCCACACGCAAGGAGCAGGGCGTCTCTCAGGAAGCGCTTGCGCTCAAGTGCGGCCTCGATCGCTCCTACTTCGGCGCAGTCGAGCGTGGCGAGCGAAACGTCTCTCTCACGAACATCATCAGGATCGCCGAGGCCCTTCAGGCACGGCCCGCGGACCTGTTCGCTCGCGCTGAAAGCACCGGCCAGCTACGGGCCACCTAGGACCGCGCCGTCCTCCGCTCGATTACGTATGGCCTTAGCGACCGCAGGAAAGCGCCCGTGCGTGGCAAGCGTGTTGTCCCACGCCCCGGAGAACGTGGCGCAAGGTCGACGTGAGGTACCCGGCTTCGATGTGCACAGCCCACATCAAGACCGCGTTCGCATCGTGCCGGAAGAACACGAAGCCCACAACAAGCGCCAGACAGAGCCGAGACACAAGCCTGGGCCATATCGAACCGATGATCGAAAGCACGCCGAATGGTCCCATTTGTTTGAGAGTACGCCCGACTGCGGCGGCAGCCCGTCCGTACGGGCCGTTTCTTGGCCAATCGACTTCACCAACCGAACCTCGATCCGCCTGGAGCGCGTCGGGTTTGCTACCCACGCCTGCTACCCACGCCCCTGTTGCAGCCCTCCGGCCCGCCCCCGAAAAGCAGAAAACCCTGCAATTTGCAGGGTTTTCTGTCGAAGCGGATGAAGGGATTCGAACCCTCGACCTTCGCCATGGCAAGGCGACGCTCTAGCCAACTGAGCTACATCCGCGCGGTTGGGCCATTCTAGCCCCATGCGGGACGCCGCGCGTCCTACGAGGGGCGGCGTGCGCGCACCTGGTAGACGGCCAGGTCGCCGGCCTCGAAGCCGCGACGGGCAGAGCGCAGGTACAGGCGCCAGACGCGCGTGCGCTCCGCTCCCGCCAGCGCCTCCGCCTCGGCGAGCCGCTCGTCCAGGCGCCTCGCCCAGTGCTCCAGGGTGATCGCGTAGTCCTCGCGGAAGCCCTCCACGTGCCCCGTCCAGAAGCCCGCGCGTTCCAGCGCCAGCTGCACCCGCGAGAGCGGCAAGGGCTCGCCGTCGGGGAACACGTAGCGCGTGGAGAAGACGTCCTCGAGCGGCGTCGCGCTCGGGTCGAGCTGGGCGATCGCGTGGTTGAGCAGTTTGCCGCCGGGGCGCAGCAGCGAGAAGAGCGTGCGCGCGTACTCGTCGATTTGGTTCTCGCCCACGTGCTCGGACATGCCGATGCTCGAGATCGCGTCGAACGAGCCGGCCGGCAGCTCGCGGTAGTCCTGCAGGCGGATCTCGATGCGCTCGTCGAGGCCGGCAGCGGCCACGCGCTCGCGCGCGCGCTCGGCCTGGTGCTCCGACAGCGTGATGCCCACCACCTCCACCCCGTGCTCGCGCGCCGCGTGCATCGCGAAGCTGCCCCAGCCACAGCCCACGTCCAGTACGCGCATGCCCGGCTGCAGGTCGAGCTTGCCGGCGACCAGCTCCAGTTTGGTGCGCTGCGCCTCCGCGAGGCTCTGCGCGCCGCGCGAGAAGATCGCGCAGCTGTAGGTCATCGACTCGTCCAGGAACAGCGCGAAGAAGTCGTTGCCAACGTCGTAGTGGTAGCGCACCGCCGCAGCGTCGCGCTCGGCGCTGTGCAGACGTCCGCGCAGCAGCAGCTCGAGCCGCGGGCGGCGCGGCAGCCCGCCCGGCAGCGCCGCGGCGGCGGCCGCCGCCGCCAGGCGCAGGCGATCCGCACGAGTCAGCGGCGGCGGCTCGAACTCGTCCACCACGCGCAGCGCGCCGTCGAGGTCGTCCACGATCAGCGACCCGTCCACGTAGGCGCGGCCGAGGCCCAGCGTGCTGCCCGGCGCCGACAGGATGTGCGCCAGCGCCACCGGGCGGCGCACGAAGAACGTCGGCGCCGGCGCCGCCGTCGCCGGCACCGCGCCGCCGTCCCAGAAGCGCACGTTGAAGGGCCGCTGCGGGAACACCCGCTCGAGCTCACGGCTGAGCGGCCTGCTGACGGTGAGGAGCGCCACGGCCCTACCTTCGCATAAGCGCCTCAGCCCTTGAAGGTCGAGCGGCCGGCGTCGCCGAACGGCTCGTCGCGCTCGCGGACGGCCGTGCGGAAGCCCGCCGCCGTAGCGCGAGCACGGAACGCGTAGCCCTCGGCCGTGTGGCGCGCAACCCCGTCGAAAAGCGTGCCGAGCGTCTGCGTGGCCGCCACGCCCTGGGCCAGCAGCGTCTGGTTCACCAGCAGCTTCATCATCATCAGCTGGTTGACCGGCACGCGTGCGATCCGCTCGAGCAGCGCCTCGGTGCGCTCCGCCAGCTCCGCCGCCGGCGGCGCCTCGATCGCGAGCCCCCACTCGAGCGCCTCGCTCCCCGACAGCGAGTCGCCCGTGAGCAGCAGCCGCTTGGCCCGCTGCGCACCCACCCGGTGCGCCCACAGCGCCGTCGTCGGCGAGCCCCACACGCGCGCCGGCGGGTAGCCGATCTTCGCGTCCTGCGCGATCACCAGCAGGTCGGAGCACAGCGCCATGTCGGTGCCGCCCGCCACGCAGAAGCCGTGCACGCTGCACACCACCGGCTTGCCGCAGTGGAAGAGGCTCATGAAGCCCCGCACGTTGCGGCTCATCATCGCGTAGTCCACCATCGGATCCCAGCTGCGTCGCGGGTCGTGGTTCGCCGCGATCACCGCCGGAGCAAGCGGCGAGCCATCCCCGGCATTCGCGTCCGCGTCCTCCCCCATGCCCGCCGCTTCCGCGCTCTCCACCAGGTCATAGCCGGCGCAGAAGCCCGCGCCGGCGCCGCTCAGCGCGAGCACGTGCACGCCCGGGTCGAGGTCGGCGCGCTCCACGCACTCCTCGAGCTCCACGATCAGCCCGCGCGTGATCGCGTTTGCGCGCCCGGGGCGGTCCAACGTGATCCGCGCCACGCGACCGTCCACCTCGTAGCGAACCGAGCGCCCGCCCATCGCCGCGCACTCTAGCGGCGGCGTGCGCGCCGGGCCCGGCGACCGAGGCGCGGCTACGGCGCGGCTCGCCGCGGCTCGGGGCGGCTCGGGCGGCTCGGGGCGGCTCGGCGCGGCGCAGCGCGGCGCGGCTCGGCGCGGCTCGGCACGGCGAGCCGCTGGCATACTGCGCAGATGCTCAGCGACCACCTCTACTCGCGCCTGTCCATCTTCCTGCCCGCCGGCGCCCTGCGCGCGATGGGCCGCCTCAACGTCCCGATCTACCGCCTCACCCGTGGGCGCGTCATGAACAAGGTCGGCCGCGCCCCCGTGCTGCTGCTCACCACCACCGGACGGCGTTCCGGGGAGTCACGCACGGCCCCCGTCGTGTACCTCGCCGACGGGGAGCAGCTGGCGGTCATCAGCTCCAACGGGGGCAACCACAATGCCCCAGGGTGGTCCTACAACCTCCGCGCCAACCCCGACGCCGAGGTCGAGATCGGCGGCGAGCGCCGCCCCGTGCGCGCCCGCGTCGCCGAGGGGGAGGAGCGCGAACGGCTGTGGCGGCGGCTGAACGGGCTGTACGCCGGCTTCGACGACTACGAGGCCAACGTCAGCCGCGACATCGCGCTGTTCGTGCTCGAGCCCCGCGTCGGCTAGCCTCAGAGCATGAGGCTGTTCGCCAGAGCGCCGGCCACCGTCGTGGACGCCCCGCAGGCGCTCCCCGGCCGCGCCGAGGAGATGGTCGTGCCCGCCCGCCATGAGGTGCTCGGGACGCCGCTGAAGGGTCCCTTCCCCGCCGGCGTCGCCACCGCCATCTTCGGCATGGGCTGCTTCTGGGGCGCCGAGCGCATCTTCTGGGAGGCCGAGGGCGTGTACACGACCGCAGTCGGCTACGCCGGCGGCCACACCCCCAACCCCACCTACGAGGAGGTCTGCAGCGGACGCACCGGCCACGCCGAGGTGGTGCTCGTCGCCTTCGAGGAGGCGAAGACCAGCTACGAGCAGATGCTCAAGCTGTTCTGGGAGGGCCACGACCCCACCCAGGGGATGCGCCAGGGCAACGACCTCGGCAGCCAGTACCGCTCGCTGCTGATGTGGGACGGAGAGCCCCAGCGCCTCGCCGCCGAGGCCTCGCTCGAGACCTACCAGCGGATGCTGTCAGCCGCCGGCCACAGCGCCATCACCACCGAGATCCTCTTCGCCGACGCCTCCCACCCCTTCTACTACGCCGAGGCCTACCACCAGCAGTACCTGGCGAAGAACCCCGGCGGCTACTGCGGCTTGGGCGGCACCGGCGTCAGCTGCCCCGTGGGCTTGCACGCATAGGCGGCGCCCGCGCGTGCCGAAGTTCTTGACCATCGGATACGGAGACCGCTCCGGTTACGAGCGCACGGACCCCAAGCTCCGCGACGATGCCCACGCCCACGACGAGCGACTGCGCGCCGCAGGGGCCCTGATGGGAGTGGCCGGGCAGCCCGTCCAGGTCCGCAACCACCAGGCCGCAGGGGTGGACACCGAGGAGGGGCCGTTCCTGAGATCGGACCTTCCCGTGGCCGGTTTCGCGGTGATCGAGGCGTCCAGCCTCGAGGAGGCCATCGACCTCGTCTCGGGCACCCCTTGCGCGGTCGCCGATGGCGTGGTCGAGGTGTGGCCGCTCCGGGCCGCGCCGTAGCCGGAGCGCGCCGCCCGTCAGAAGCCCCCCGGCCGGCGAGCCCGGACACGACAGCGGCCCCGCCGAAGCGGGGCCGCTGACCGTCCTCAACCCCGAGGCGGGCGCGTTCGTGGGGAGCCGCGCCCGCCGCCGGAAGAAGAGCTGGGTGGGTCGGCGCCTCCTTACGCCCCCGCTCCCGCTGGAACGGAGCCGCCCGGCTGCCACGCCGGCGGGTGGGGACCGCCGAGCGTGGGCACGTCCGAGGGGTAGACCTCGTTGCCGTGGATCGCGTGATCGCCGATCTCCAGTTCTTCGTCTGTGAGTCGCAACGGAACGAAGATGCCGATCACCTTGAGGATGATGAACGTGGCCACCGCCGTGTAGGCGATCACCCACGCCCCCGCCTCGAGCTGCCAGCGCAGCAGCGTCCAGCCGCCGCCGAGCAGCAGCCCGGTCACGCCAGGCAGGTTGGAGGCTCCGCCCACGCCCGGGTACTCGACGATCGCCGGGTCCGCCAGGAAGCCGACCAGCAGACCTCCCACGAGACCCGCGATCCCGTGCGTGAAGACCACGCCCAGCGTGTCGTCGACGTTGCGGAACGGCCGCACGCGGCTGAGGTAGCGGATCGACATCCACACGATCGTGGAGTCGACCACGCCCACGATGAGCGCACCCCAGCCGTTGATGAACCCGGCCGACGGCGTGATGCCGACCAGCCCGGTGATCATGCCGTTGACGGCCCCGATCATCGACGGCTTGTCGCGGTAGATGTAGTCCCACGCGATCCACACCATCATCGCCGTCGCGGTGGCGAGGTTGGTGTTGAGCACCGCCGCCGAGGCGTCGGCGCCGGCGTAGTATGAGTCTCCGCCGTTGAAGCCGTTCCAGCCGAGCCACAGCAGGCCCGCCCCACAGGCCAGCATCAGCAGGTTGTTGGGCGCGTCGACCTCGCGATCTCGCTGCAGGCGCGGTCCGATCACCGCCGCGAACACGAAGCCGGACACGCCGGCCGCGAGGTGGATCACGTAACCACCGGAGTAGTCCAGGGCGCCGTGCGCGGCCCAGTAGCCGCCGCCCCACAGCAGGAACGCGTTGACCGTGTACACGCAAGTGATCCAGGCCGCCACGTACGGGATCCAGGCCTTGAAGTTCACGCGCCCCAGGACCGAGCCGAGCGCCAGGATCGGCGTGATCGCGGCGAACACGAACTGGAAGTACACGAGCGAGGCCTCTGGGAAGTGGAATTCCGGTCCGGTGGAGACCGACGGGACGATCGCCTGGCCCTCCTCGCCGACATGGCTCAACACGCTCCCTGGTTCACCCAGGAACGTTCCCAGAAAGCCTTTGGTGCCGAACACGCCCGAGCCGCTGTGCGCGATCGGGTCGCCGAATCCCATCTTGAACGCATAGAGGCACCACACGATCAGCGTCACGCAGAACGCCACGAACGTGAGCATCATCGCGTTGACCGACCAGCGCTTCTGCATCACGCCGCCGTACAGGACCGCCAGGCCCGGCAGGCTCATCAGCCCGACAAAGGTGGCCGCGGTCATCTGCCACGCGTTGTCCCCCGCATTCAGCCAACTTGGGAATTGCAGCCAGGTCATGTGCCTCCGTTCCTACAGTTGTTGGTGGTGCCGCGGCCGGCCCAGCGTAGGCGCCCCACGCGCACCTATGACAGTGCGGGTATGAAACCCGGCCCGTGTAAAGGCGGGAATGGACATCCGGGCCAAGGCGCGCTCAGCCCGTTTAGACATTTGTCTAGAAGGGTGCCCTAGCTGGCTCTGCGAAAGGGAAAGCCGGCCCGCCGGCAGGCCGCGCGCAGATCTTGCTGGATCGAGGGGAAGTCTCCCGAGCCGCAGATGCGGCGCGCGCGCGCGCCGCAGCCGTGCAGTTCGGCCGCGCCGAGCGTGCTGGCGAAGGTCACGTTGACGCAATCCCGCCGTGCCGGCGCCCCGCTCGTCAGCGCGTACACGCCGAGGCCGGCCAGCGCCAGCACCGTGCAGCTCGCCAGCACCGCCACGATGATCCTCTCGCGTCGTCCCCAGCGCAGCGGCTCGGACAGCCTGCGCGACTGTTCGAACATGATCATGAGCGTCGAAGGCTACTTGGCGGGGTCGAACTGCAGCGCCGCGGAGTTGATGCAGTAGCGCTGGCCGCCGGGACCGGGGCCGTCGTCGAAGACGTGTCCGAGGTGCCCGCCGCAGGCGCGGCACACCACCTCGGTGCGGCGCATCATCAGGCTGTTGTCCGGGCGCAGCTCGACCGCCTCCGCCACCGCCGGCTCGGTGAAGCTCGGCCAGCCCGTGCCGGAGTCGAACTTGGTGTCCGCGCTGAACAGCATCGCGCCGCAGCCGGCGCAGCGGTAGTCGCCCGAGTCCTTGTTGTAGACGTAATCGCCGGTGAACGGCGGCTCGGTGCCGGCCCTGCGCAGCACGTCGTACTGGGCCGGCGTGAGCTGCTCGCGCCACTCCTGCTCGCTCTTCTCGACCTTCGGCCCACTCGCTGACATGCCCACGTTCTAGCACCGTCGCAGCGCCGATCCGGTCGCGTCCGGCGCCGGCGCGCGCCGGCGAACCGCTCACCCCCGAGCCGCGCGGAACCGGGGCCGGCGCCTGCTATTGTGATGTTTACGTTCACGTAAATTTCGAGCAGGACGGAGCGGTTGTGGGCACGACGGCGACAGCGCAGCGCAGGCCGAGGAGCCGCGGCTTGGGCGTAGGCGCTGAGCACCATCACTACAAGTGGTGGGCGCTGTCGTGCACCAGCCTCGGCATGCTGCTCGCCGCCACCAACTCCGGCACGCTGATCATCGCCCTGCCGGACCTCGAGCGCTCGCTGCACACCAGCCTGCTGGCGCTCGTGTGGGTGATCCTCGCCTACCTCATCGCCGCCACCGTGCTGGTGCTGATGGCGGGGCGGCTGTCGGACCTGTTCGGGCGCAAGCGCGCCTACGTCGGCGGCTTCGTGGTGTTCGCCCTCGCCTCCCTCGGCGCCGGCTTCGCCCCCGACGCCACCGTGCTGATCGTGTGGCGGGTGCTCCAGGGGATCGGCTCCTCGTTCCTGTTCGCCAACGCCGCCGCGCTCGTCACCGACGCCTTCCCCAGGGAGGAGCTCGGCCTGGCGATGGGCGCCAACACCATGGTCGCCGCCATCGGGCTCGTGCTCGGCCCCGTGCTCGGTGGCGCGCTGGTGTCGATCTCCTGGCACTGGGTGTTCTGGTTCAACGTGCCGTTCGCGCTCGGCGGCGCCGCCTGGGGCGCGGCGATCCTGCGCGAGCTCGCCAAGCCCGACTCGGTGCGCGGCTACGACGTGCTCGGCACCACCACCTTCGTGATCGGCCTCACCGGGCTGGTGCTCGGCGTCTCGCGCGGCGGGCTGTCGGGCTGGGACGACGCGATCGTGATCGCGGGACTGGCCGCGGCCGCCGTGCTGCTGCCGCTGTGGGTCGCGATCGAGCGCCGCTCGCGCGCCCCGATGCTCGACCTGCAGATCTTCCGCAGCCGCCTGTTCGCCGCCGCCAGCGGCGCCGCCTTCATAAACGGCCTCGCCCGCTTCGCGCTGATGTTCCTGTTCGTCTTCTACTACCAGGGCGCCCAGGGCAACTCCCCGATCGAGGCCGGCATCAAGCTGATCCCGCTGGCGCTCGGGATGCTGATCGCCTCGCCGCTGGCCGGCGTCTACGCCGATCGCCACGGCTCGCGCGCGCTGGCCGCCATCGGCATGCTCGTGAGCGCCGCCGGCCTCGCCGCGATGACCACGCTCGCGGTCCACACGCCCTACTGGCAGAGCGCCGCGTGGCTCGCCCTGGTGGGGGTGGGCTCGGGCATGTTCAACAGCCCCAACACCGCCGCCATGATGGGCGTGGTGCCCGCTCACCGGCGCGGCGTCGCAGCCGGCGCGCGCACCCTCCTGCAGAACACCGGCGCGGTGCTGTCGATCGCGTTCGTGCTCGCGATCGTGACTTCGGCGGTGCCGAAAGCGACCCTGTTCGCGGTCTTCTCCGGCCTCGCCAAGGGCCTTTCCGCGCAGAAGCTCGAGCCGTTCATCGCGAACATGCACACGGCCCTGTGGGTACTCGCCGCCGTCTCCCTCGTCGGCGCCGGCGTGTGCCTGCTGCGCCCCGCCCACGTGCGCCCACCCACCGAGACCGCCGTCGAGGGAGCGCCCGCATGAGCCTCCTGCGCATCGGCGACGTGGCGCGGCTGGTGGGCACCACCCCCAGGACGATCCGCTACTACGAGGAGATCGGGCTGCTCCCCGAGGCCGCGGCGCGACCCGCCGGCCAGCACCGCCTCTACACCCAGGAGGAGGTCGAGCGCCTGCGCGAGGTGATGCGGCTGAAGGACCTGCTGGGCGTCTCGCTCGAGCAGCTGAAAACGCTGCTCGCGGCCGAGGAGGCGCGCGCCGAGGTGCGCGCCCAACTGCGCCGCGAGGACGTCGAGGTGGCGCGCCGGCGCGAGCTGCTGGGCGAGGCGCTCGGCCACATCGACCGCCAGCTCGAGCTCGTGCGGGGACGCGCCGACGACCTCGCTAAGCTCGAACGCGAGCTGTCGGAGACGCGCAGGCGGGTCCGCCGCAGGATCCGCGAGCTCGAGGAGGCCCATCCCGAGCCGCTCGCGGGCCACAGCGGGTAGAGGAGCGGGAGGCGCCCGCGCTGCCGCGCCTCGCGGACACGATGGGGAGAGCGACACGACGGGGAGCGCCACCGGACAGGAGCAGACAGGAGGAAGCGCGCAGATGACGGTCACGGAGGTCAAGCCAAGCCCCGAGGGGGTGCCCGGCGCGGTCACCGACCCGCGCCGCGTCCAGGCCGAGGAGCTCACCTTCGCCGGCGCCGGCGGCACGCCGGTCAACGGCTACCTCGCGCGGCCGGCTGAGCGGGGCGAGACGCCGGGCGGGGCCATGATCGTGATCCACGAGGCGGGTGGCCTGAACGAGCACATCCGCGACGTCGCCAACCGCTTCGCCAACCTCGGCTACGTCGCGCTCGGCGTCGACCTGTACACGCGCGAAGGCGGCCCGCCGCCGAGCGGCGACATCGAGGCGATCATGAAGCGCCTGTTCTCGATCTCCGACGAGACCGTGCTCGGCGACCTCGAGGGCGCCGCCGACCTCCTGCGCGCCCGCGAGGACGTCAACGGCCGCGTCGGCTGCATCGGCTTCTGCATGGGCGGGCGCTACACGCTGCTGTTCGCCGGCGCCAGCGACCGTCTCGACGCCGCCGTGGACTGCTGGGGCGGCTTCATCGACAAAGCCACCCCCGAGGAGCCCGCCACCCCCCTGCGCCCCACCCCTCCCCTCGAGCTCGCCGCCAACATCTCCTGCCCGCTGCTGGCCGCCGTCGGCGCCGAGGACCACAACCCCTCGCCCGAGGTCGGCGAGCAGCTGCGCCAGCGCGCCGCCGCGAGCGGCCAGCCGGTGCAGGTCGACGTCTACGAGGACGCCGGCCACGCCTTCTTCGCCGACTACCGCCCCAGCTACCGCCCCGCCGCCGCCGCGCTGCTGTGGCAGCGCGTCGTGCCCTTCCTCGCCGAGCACCTCGACGGGGGCCGCTGAGCCGTGGAGCGCAAGTGGTGGACGCTGATCGCGGTCTGCGTCGCGATCTTCATGCTGCTGCTGGACATCACGGTGGTGAACGTCGCGCTGCCGGAAATCCAGCACAAGCTGCACTCCTCCTTCGCCGACGTGCAATGGGTCGTCAACGCCTACGCCCTCACGCTCGCCGCCTTCCTGCTCACCGCCGGCTCGGTGGCCGACCTGATCGGGCGCCGGCGCGTGTTCGTGGCCGGCCTGGTCGTCTTCACCGCCGCCTCCGCCGTGTGCGGGCTCTCCAGCTCGCCGCTGATGCTCAACCTCGCCCGTGCCGTGCAGGGCACCGGCGGGGCGATGATGTTCGCCACCTCGCTCGCGCTGATCGCGCACGCCTTCCACGGCAAGGAGCGCGGCGTGGCCTTCGGCGCCTTCGGCGCGGTCACCGGAGCGGCGGTGGCGGTCGGTCCCGTGCTCGGCGGCCTGATCACGTCCGGGCTCGGCTGGGAGTGGATCTTCTTCGTCAACGTGCCGATCGGCGTCGTCGCCGTGGCGGTCACGCTCACGCAGGTGGCCGACTCGCGCGACCCCCACGCCACCGGCGTGGACTGGGCCGGCCTGCTCACCTTCTCCGCCTCGCTGTTCCTGCTCGTGTTCGCGCTCGTGCAGGGCAACGAAAAGGGCTGGGGCTCCACCGAGATCCTCGGCTTCCTGATCGGGGCGGCGGCGCTGCTGGCGCTGTTCGTCGCGGTCGAGCTGCTGCAGAGCCGCCCGATGCTCGACCTCGCGCTGTTCCGCCGGCCCGCGTTCGCCGGCGCCAGCATCGTCGCCTTCGCGATCTCCGCCTCCTACTTCGCGATGTTCCTGTACCTCACCCTCTACATCCAGGACGTGCTCGGCTTCAGCCCCCTGCAGGCCGGCCTGCGCTTCCTGCCGGTCACGCTGCTGTCGTTCGCGGTGGCGCCCGTCGCCGGCCGCCTCAGCGTGCACGTGCCGGTGCGGCTGCTGCTCGGCTGCGGGCTGATGCTGGCCGGGATCGGGCTGCTGCTCATGACCGGGATCGACGCCGGCTCGAGCTGGACCGCCCTGATCCCAGGGTTCGTGCTCGGCGGCGCGGGGATCGGCCTGATCAACCCCCCGCTCGCCTCCACCGCCATCGGCGTGGTGCCGCACGAGCGCAGCGGCATGGCCTCAGGCATCAACTCCACCTTCCGCCAGGTCGGCATCGCCACCGGCATCGCCGGTCTCGGCGCCGTCTTCCAGCACGACGTCACCGAGAAGACCAGCGCCAAGCTCACCGCCAGCGGCCACGCGCACGCGGTCCTCGGCGCCGCGCACGGACAGCTCGCCGCGCTGCTGCAGTCCGGCGAAGTGAGCAAGCTGGCCGGCTCGCTCTCCCCGGCCGCCCGCGGCGCGCTGCTCGACGCCTACCGCTTCGGCTTCACCGGCGCCTTCACCGAGATCGCCGCGATCGCCGGCGCCGTGGCGGTGGTCGGCGGCGCGCTGGCGTTCGCGCTCGTGCGCTCGCGCGACTTCGTGGCCTCGGCGCCGGCCCCCGCGCCGGCCCGGGAGCCGGCCGAGCCCGAGGGCGCGCTCAGCGGATGAGCCGGGCGGAGATCGCCCAGGCCCTCAAGCCTGCGCCGGCGGATCGCCCCGCTCGTAGCCCGCGCAGGAGAGCACCGGCAGGCGCGGGTAGCGCGGGAACGCAGGGTCCTCGCGCGAGCGCCGGCACAGCCAGAACGTGGAGCCGCGCGTGTTGCGCACCACCTGCCGGTGCCGGCAGCTCTCACACAGGCCCGGCTGCGAGCCGGACCGCGAGACCGAGCCGGAAGCGACCATGGACGGAGCTTAGGGAGCGCACGGACCCGAGCGCGGCTGCGGCCGCGCCCGCATGCGATAATCGTTGACTGCACAACTATGCGCACGTTCTACAGACTCCTCGGCTTCCTGAGCCCCTACCGCCGCGGCCTGGCCATCTCGTGGGCGCTCGCCAGCCTCGCGATGGTGGTGACGGTGGCGCTGCCGGAGCTGACCGGACGGGCGGTCCAGGCGATCAAGCGGGGCTCCCTGCGCGCACACGCGCACGCAGCCGCCGCGCAGGGCCACGACCGCCACACGCTGCTGGTGCTCTCGCTGGTGATCCTCGGGGCGGTGCTCGCGCGCTGGGGCTTCATGTACTGGCGGCGCATCGTCGCCGGGCGCGTGTCGCTGGCCGTCGAATACGACCTGCGCGAGCGCATGTACGGGCACCTGCAGCGCCTGGAGCTGGGCTTCTTCGACCACCAGCAGACCGGGCAGCTGATGTCGCGCGCCACCGTCGACCTCGCCGCGGTGCGCTTCTTCCTCGGCTACGGGCTGGTGTTCATCCTGCAGTCGATCCTCACGATCGCGCTGGCCGGCGCCGTGATGCTCGCGATCAACCCCGGCCTCGGCCTGATCGCGCTGGCCCCGGTGCCGTTCGTGGTGGTGATCTCCTACCGCTACGGACGGCGCGCGCGCCCGGCGATCCAGGAGACCCAGCAGCGCATCGCCGAGCTCACCGCCGACGCCGAGGAGAACATCTCCGGGGTGCGCGTGGTGAAGGCCTTCGCGCGCGAGAAGCGCCAGCTGGCGCGCTTCCAGAGCACCGTCGGGCGGGTGTTCGGCCAGGCGATGGTGGCCACGCGCCTGGAAGCGACGTACAACCCGGTGATCGGCTTCCTGCCCCAGCTCGGGCTCGCGGCGGTGCTGCTCGTGGGGGGCGAGTCGGTGATCCACGCGCACCTCGACCTCGGCCAGTTCACCGCCTTCTACCTCTACGTCAACATGCTGATCACGCCGATGCGCTCGCTCGGCGTGACGCTCAACCTCGCCCAGCGCGCAACCGCCTCCGGTGCCCGCATCTTCCAGCTGCTCGACCGCGACCCGCGCCTTGACGACGCCCCCGGCGCGCCGGAGCTGCCGGCGGGCAACGGGCACGTGCGCTTTCGTGGCGTCACGCTGCGCTATGAAGACCCGCACGACGAGCTCGGCGCGGCGGTGTGGGGCGTCGACGCACCGGCCAAGCCGGAGCCCCTGACGCCGAGCTCCGGGCGGGCGGTGCTCAGCGACGTCGACCTCGACGTGCCCGCCGGGCGCACGGTCGCGCTGGTGGGAGCGACGGGGTCGGGCAAGACCAGCCTGGTGGCGCTGATCTCGCGGCTGTACGACGCCAGCGAGGGTGCGGTTACGCTTGACGGCGCCGACGTGCGCAGCGTGCGGCTGCGCTCGCTGCGCGAAGCCGTGGCGGTGGTCAGCGACGACCCGTTCCTGTTCTCGGCGAGCGTGGCCGAGAACATCGCCTACGCCAGGCCCGGCGCAAGCATCGGCGAGATCGAAGACGCCGCCCGCCGCGCCCAGGCCCACGAGTTCATCGTGGGCCTGCCGCAGGGCTACCACACCCAGGTCGGCGAGCGCGGCCTGACGCTCTCCGGCGGCCAGCGCCAGCGCCTGGCGATCGCGCGGGCGCTGGTTGCCAACCCGCGCGTGCTGATCCTCGACGACGCCACCTCCTCGGTCGACGCCTCCACCGAGCAGAGCATCAAGCTCGCGCTCGCCGAGGCGATGGCGGGGCGCACGACCTTCGTGATCGCCCACCGGCTCTCCACGATCGCGCTGGCCGACCACATCGTGGTGCTCGAGCGCGGGCGCATCGTCGCCCAGGGCGACCACGACGAACTGCTGGCGCGCTCGCAGCTCTACCGCGAGATCGCATCCGGCAGCGCCAGCCCCGAGGTTCCGAGCGTGATCGCCGGCGAGCGCGTGCTGGCCGCCGGCGCGCCGGCGCAGGCCGACGGCGGAGGCCGGCTGTGAGCTCGCGCGGCGCCATGGGCGGCGGCTTCGGCGGCGGCCGCGGCGGCGCGCGCGGGGGTCTCGGTCCGGGTCTCGCGCGCGGCGGGCACGGCTGGGCCGGCGAGCGCGCCAGCCGCGGCAGCCGCGGGCGCAACCTGCGCGGGCTGCTGGAGCTGCTGCGCCCGTACCGCCTGCGCGTCAGCGGCATGCTGCTCGCACTGGCGCTCGGCACCGCCGCCTCGCTGGCGCCGCCGCTGCTGGCCAAGCTCGCGATCGACCGCGGCATCGAACGCCACAGCGTGCACACGCTGGTGCTCGTCGTGATCGCGTTCCTGGCCTCCGCGCTGCTGGTGTGGCTGGCCACCTATGCCCAGACCTATCTGGTCGGCTGGGTCGGCCAGCGCGCGCTCGCCGACCTGCGCATCCGCATCTTCACGCACCTGCAGAGCCAGCCGATCGGCTTCTTCGAGAGCAGGCCCGCCGGGGTGCTGATTTCGCGCATCACCAACGACGTGGAGGCGCTCGAAAGCCTCGTCACCGACTCCGTGGTCACCCTCTTCCAGTCCGGCCTCACGCTCGTGGGGGCGGTCGCCGTGCTCGTCTACCTCGACCTGCGGCTCGCGCTGCTGACGTTCTGCATCGTGCCCGTCGTGGCGGGCGCGAGCATCTGGTTCCGGCTCGTCTCCGCCGGCGCCTTCAGGCGCACGCGCGAGACGATCGGCGCCGTCACCGCCTATCTGCAGGAGACGCTCTCGGGCATTCGCGTGGTGCGCAGCTTCGGCCAGGAGCGCGTGCACGAGTCGCAGTTCGCCGCCCTCAACGAGGACAACCGCGCTGCCAACATGAAGACCGTACAGCTCAACGCCGCCTACTTCCCCGGCGTGGAAATGCTCTCCGGGCTGGCGCTCGCGCTGATCGTGCTCTACGGCGGCTACCAGGCGCTCGACGGCCACGTCACCGTCGGCACCGTGGTCGCCTTCGTCGCCACGCTGTCGTTCCTGTTCGAACCGATCCAGCAGCTCTCCCAGCTGTACACCACCTACCAGTCCGGCATGGCGGCGCTCGAGAAGATCTTCCAGCTGCTCGACACTGAGCCCACGCTCAGCGACCGCGCCGACGCGCCGGCGCTCGGGCCGATCCGCGGCGAGATCGAGTTCGAGGACGTGTCCTTCGCCTACCGGCCGCGCTCGCGCGACTCGCGCGAGCCGCAGGTGCTGGCGCTCGAGCACGTGCAGCTGCACATACCGCCCGGACAGACCGTCGCGCTGGTGGGCGCCACCGGCGCCGGCAAGTCGACCATGGCCAAGCTCGCGGCGCGCTTCTACGATCCCACCGGCGGGCGCGTGCTGATCGACGGCCACGACCTGCGCGGCGTCTCCAGCGAGTCGCTGCGCTCGCAGATGGGGATCGTGCCACAGGAGGCGTTCCTGTTCTCCGGCTCGGTGCGCGAGAACGTCGCCTTCGGGCGCGTCGACGCCACCGACGCCGAGATCCGCGCCGCCGCCGGCGCGGTCGGCGCGGCCGAGTTCATCTCAGAGCTCCCCAACGGCTTCGACACCGAGGTCGGCGAGCGCGGCGCGCAGCTGTCGGCCGGCCAGCGCCAGCTGATCGCATTCGCGCGCGCGCTGATCGCCGACCCGCGCATCCTGATCCTCGACGAGGCCACCTCCAACGTCGACCTGCACACCGAGGCGCGCATCGAAGCGGCCCTGCGGCGCCTGCTGGCCGGGCGCACCTCGATCGTGATCGCCCACCGGCTGTCCACGATCCGCCAGGCCGGCCGGATCGTGGTGCTCGAGCACGGGCGCATCCTCGAACAGGGCACGCACGAGGAGCTGATCGAGGCCGGCGGTCGCTACTTCGAGCTCTACCGCGACTGGACCGAGCAGGCAGCCACCGCATAGCGGCGCCGCAGAGCGCTACTCCGGGACAGGGACTCGAACCCCAAATTCGACATCCAGAGTGTCGCGTGTTGCCAATTACACCATCCCGGATCGAGGCCCAAGCATAGCCGCCGGCATGCGCCGGGCCGCCCGCGGCGGCCGCTGCGGGGAGCTCGCCGAGAGGTTGGAGCGAGGCCGGGCCGGCGCCCGCGGGGCTACAGCCGCGCGGCGGGCTCGCCGTCCTGGGAGAAGTAGGCGGTGATCGACTCCTCGAGGCCGGGGTCGAGCACCAGCAGCACCTCGTCGCCCTCTTCGATCACGGTGTCGGGCTTGGGCACGAAGCCCGCGCCCCCGCGCAGCACGGAGATGATCAGGCTGCCCTCGGGCAGCGCGATGTCGGCGATGCGCTCGCCGATCGTGGGCGCCCCGGCGGTGACCTCGAGCTCGATGATCTCCAGGCGCTCCTCTTCCAGCGCCAGCAGGTGCACGAGCCCGTAGCGCGGCACCTCGTGCTCGATCAGGCGCAGGATCAGGTCGGTGGCGGACACCGCGGGCTGGATCCCGAGCATGCGGAAGTGGTCGTGGTTGCGGGGGTTGTTGACGCGCGCGATGATCCGTTCGCACAGGTACTTCTCCTTGGCCACCTGGCACACCAGCATGTTGTCCTCGTCGTCGCCGGTGACCGCGATCACCAGGTCCGCGCGCTGGATCCCCGCCCGCTCGAGCACCCACAGCTCGGTGGCGTCGCCGTAGGAGATCGCGTGCTCGAACTCCTCCTCGTTGGCCAGGTAGCAGGAGCGCGAGGACTCGATCAGCGTCACTTCGTGATCCTTGGAGATCATCTCGCGGGCGAGGTTGCGCCCCACCTTGCCGGCGCCGGCGATGATCGCGTACATGCTCAAGCTCCCGCTCTCGGCGCGGCCCGGCGCATACCTAGGCGGCCTCCGGCTCGAGCGCGCGCGCGAACATCTCGATCGCGTGCTTCGTGGGCGAGATCGTCTGCAGGCCCTGCTCGCCGTACCAGTCGGCGCGGGCCGGGTCCATCACGCGCACGATCGCCTGCTCCACGCCGAAGCGGCGCTGGGCGATCTGCGCGATCACGAGGTTGGTGTTGTCGCCGGCGGTGGAGGCGATGAACACGTCGGCGCGCTCGACGCCGGCCTGGATCAGCGCCTCGACCTCGAGCGCGGTGCCCACCGTGAAGCGCCCGCCGGCGTCCTCCCAGCTGCGCTCCTGGCCGGCGTCCAGGCGCTCGTGCGAAAGCGGGTCCTCGTCCAGCACCGACACCTCGTGCCCGGCCGCCAGCGCCTTCTTGGCGACGGCCGAGCCCACCCTTCCGGCGCCGACGATCAACACGAACATGAGCTTGAACAGGGAGCTTCGCAGGACATAGGCTCGCAGGTTAGACCATTGGCGCGCCCGCCCGGTGCGCACGGCGGGCGAGCTCCACGGGCGAGTCGCGGGCGGCCGGCGCCGTCACGATCACCCGGCACGGGGCCTTGCGCACCACGTACTTGGTCACGTCTCCCACGTAGGATTCGAGCGGCCCGCCGCGGCCCCCGAGGCGCCCGCCGCCGCGGATCTGAGAGGGTTCCTCGGCGCCCAGCACGATCGCCTCCACGCCGCGCCGGCGCGCCTCGTCGACGATCGCGTAGCCCGCCCGGCGCGTGCGCACGGTGGCGGTGGCCACGTGCACGCCGCTGTACTCCTCCCCCACCGCCTTGGCGCGCGCCAGCACCTGCCGCGCGTGCTTGATCTGCGCGTCCGGCAGGCTCGCGTCCAGCGGCAGCGACATCGGGATCACGAACAGCCACACCGCCTCGATCGTGGCCTCGTCGATCGCCGCCTCGTCGGGCTGCTCGCCCGACACGAGCAGCGCCGCGGTCTGCACGATGTCGTCGTCGAGGTCCGTGCCGAACAGCGGCACCAGCACCGAGCCGTAGTCGCGATCGCGCTGCTGCTCGGCGCGCAGCACCTGCGGCGCCACCGTCACCCGCTTCAGCAGCGAGCTTTCGTCGGCTCGCCGGTAGATCACGTACAGCGCCACGCCCGCGGCCATCCAGCCGATGCCCACGTAGCGCGCCGTCTCGTGCACCACCAGCACCGCCACGAGGCCCGCGGCCGAGGCGAGCGCGCCCAGCACCGCCGGCAGCGGCAGCTCGCCGCCGCGCACGCGCACCGACAGCGGGATGCGGTAGGGCCGGTCGCGATCGGGCTCGGAGAAGCGCAGGCGGCAGATCGACAGGTGCGCGATCGTGAACGCCAGCGTCGCCCCCACCGCGTAGATGCCGACGAGGAAGTCGATGTTCTCGGTCGCCGCCAGGCCGGCGGCGATCAGCCCGGCGAAGCAGATCAGCACGTAGGGAGTCGAGCGCTGCGGGTGCAGCCGCCCCAGCCCGCTCGGGATCTGGCGGTTGGTCGACAGCGAGTAGGCGAGCCGCGAGAGCCCCAGCATCGCCGAGTTGGCCGCCGCCACCAGCGTCACCGCCGCCGTCGCCGCCACCACGTACATCAGGCCCTTGCCCAGCCAGTGCGGGTGCACGCGGCTGACCACGCCGATCATCGGCGCATTCAGGTAGCGGTGGGACAGCGCGGTGTAGCCGTCGTGCACCGGCAGCGCCGTCACCGCCACCAGCGCGATGCCCACGTACAGGAACGCCACCGTGCCGGTGGTGCTCGCCACCAGGCGCTTGAGCCCGGCGCGGCTGATGCGCACGTCGCCCGCCAGGCCGGAGGCCGACTCCAAGCTGGTGAAGGAGATCACCGCCACCGTCAGCGCGAACACCAGGCGCGGCCAGGTGGGGGCGCTGCCCAGGTGGATCGCGGCCGTGAGCGTGTGCGGGTCGAAGAACAGCACCAGGCCGAGCACCACGATGAACGCCTGCAACAGCAGGTCGCCGGCCAGCAGCAGCCCCACCCGGCGCGCGCGCCGCCCGCCGAAGCCGCGGATGTTGCTGAGCACCACCAGCGCGATGAACGCCAGCGACAGGCCGAGCGCCTCGCCGCGGTTGCCGAGCGGGCCCCAGAACACCTTCAGGTACTGGGTGGCCGAGTAGGCCGTGATCGCGATCAGGATCACGTAGTCGAGCAGGATCGCCCAGCCCGCCACGAAGCTCACCAGCTCGTTGAAGGCATAGCGGGCGAACACGGTGGAGCCGCCGCGGTCCTGGTGCAGCGAGGCGCCCTCGACGTAGGTCATCGCGGTCACCGCGTACATCGCCGCGCCGATCAGGAACACCAGCGGCGTCAGCCCCAGCGCGTGCCCGGCGATCACGCCGAGCGAGAAGTAGATCGCGCTCGCCAGCGAGGAGTAGACGATCGTGAACAGGATCGGCGAGCCGATGCTGCGCCGCGCGATCGCGCGCACCCCGAGGGGCACGCCGTCGCGGGCGCGGGCCGGCGAGCGCGCCGCTAGCTCGGATGACTGGTCCTCGCGTCCGCCTGTGCCGCCTGGGGTGCTCACGTCCTGCGGCTTCTCCGCAGCTCCAGGTACAAGCGGGCCACGCCGGCCGCAACGAACAGCACGCCCAGCAGCAGGCGCGGCGCCAGCGGGTCGAGGCCCGCGCCGAGCGCCTGCACGCACAGCGCCAGGCCGATCGCGGCCATCGCCAGCGAGAGCACGGACGTTCCGAGCCTGTGCGCCTGCCTTCCGTTCATCTCATCCCTGAGCTTAGGGCCGCTTCGCGGGCGCCAGGGGCGCGCCGGTCAGCGGCTCACGTGATCAGCGGGATGATCAGGATGGCCACGATGTTGGCGACCTTGATCATCGGGTTGATGGCCGGCCCGGCGGTGTCCTTGAAGGGATCGCCGACGGTGTCGCCGGTCACCGACGCAGCGTGCGCGTCCGAGCCCTTGCCGCCGAAGGCGCCGTCCTCGATCAGCTTCTTCGCGTTGTCCCAGGCGCCGCCGCCGGCGGTCATCATCACCGCGAAGAAGAAGCCCACCACGATCACGCCGATCAACAGGCCGCCGAGCGCCTTGGTGTCGATCAGCCCCACGATCAGCGGCAGCAGGATCGGCAGCATCGAGGGCACGATCATCTCGCGCTGGGCGGTCTTGGTGACGATGTCCACGCAGGTCGCGTAGTCGGGCTCTTCGGTGCCCTCCATGATCCCCGGGTGCTCGCGGAACTGGCGGCGCACCTCCTCGACCACGGCGCCGCCCGCGCGCCCCACCGCCTCGATCGACAGCGAGGCGAACAGGCACACCATCAGCCCGCCCAGCAGCAACCCGATCAGCACCTGCGGTTCGTTGATCGAGAAGATCAGCGATTCGATCGAGCGGTGTTCGTGGTCGGCCAGTTCCTGGCGGAAGCCCGCGAACAGCACCACCGCCGCCAGCACCGCCGAGCCGATCGCGTAGCCCTTGGTCACCGCCTTGGTGGTGTTGCCGACCGCGTCCAGAGGGTCGGTCACGTCGCGGACCTCCTCCGGCAGCTCCGCCATCTCGGCGATGCCGCCCGCGTTGTCGGTGATCGGGCCGAACGCGTCGAGCGCCACGATCAGGCCGGTCAGCGACAGCTGGCCCATCACCGCCACGCCCACGCCGTAGATGCCGGTGGTGCCGCCGCCGGCGAGCTTCCACGCGCCGAAGATGCCGAGCACCATCACCAGCGCCGGCAGCGCCGTCGCCTGCAGGCCCGAGCCGAAGCCCTGGATGATGTTGGTGGCGTGCCCGGTGATCGACGCTTTCGCGGTCTTCTTGACGGGCGAGAAGCGGGTCGAGGTGTAGTAGTCGGTGATCACGAACAGCAGCGCCGTGACGGCCACGCCGATCAGCGAGCACAGGTAGAACTTGCCCCAGGAGGGAGCGTTCACCGCGCTGCCCACGTTCTTGAAGGTGAGTTCGTTCATCAGCCAGTAGGTGACCGGCGCGAACGCCGCCGCCGCGATCACGCCGGAGAGGATCAGCCCCTGGTAGAGCGCGCGCTCCACGTTGCCCGCGCGCGAGCGCACCGCGAAGGTGCCGATGATCGAGGCGAGCACCGCCACGCCGCCGAGGATCAGCGGGTACATCACCACGCGCGTGGCCTCGTGGAAGGTGAGCACGCCGAGCAGCATCACCGCCACCGCGGTGACCGCGTAGGTCTCGAACAGGTCCGCCGCCATGCCCGCGCAATCGCCCACGTTGTCGCCCACGTTGTCGGCGATCACCGCCGGGTTGCGCGGGTCGTCCTCGGGGATGCCCGCCTCGATCTTGCCCACGATGTCGGCGCCCACGTCGGCCGCCTTCGTGAAGATGCCGCCGCCCAGACGGGCGAACACGGAGATCAGCGAGCCGCCGAAGCCGAGGCCGATGAGCGCGTCCACCGCCGTCTTCTGGCTGTCGTTGAAGACCGCCGTCAGCAGCCCGTAGTAGCCGGAGAGCCCGAGCAGCGCGAGCCCCGCCACCAGCAGGCCGGTGATCGCGCCGCCGCGGAAGGCGACCTTCAGCGCCGGCGCCACGCCGCCGCGCGCCGCCTCGGCCACGCGCGCGTTGGCGCGCACCGACACGTTCATGCCGATGTAGCCCGCCGAGCCCGACAGCGTGCCGCCGATCGCGAAGCCCACCGCCACCGCGATCTCTTTCTGGATCGCCCAGATCGCGAAGAACAGCACGAAGCCGACGACGGCGATGGTCGTGTACTGGCGGTTCAGGTACGCGCGCGCGCCCTGCTGCACCGCCCGCGAGATCGACTGCATGCGCTCGTTGCCCGGCGAGAGCGCGAGCAGGGCACGCGTGGTCAACAGCCCGTAGGCCACGGCGCAGGCGGCACATACGAGGGCGACGACGACCCCATGGTTCGTCAGAAAGCTGCTCAACAGAAATCCTCCGCGGTCTGATTTGCGTGCCGCGCGAGGATGTTCGCGCGCACGTCCCACGCCCGCGGCGCCCACGAGGGGCGCACACCGGGTGCAAACGCGGCGGGAGTCTATCGTGCCGGCCAGCGGAAGGCGGGCCGGCACGGCCGCCCGCCGGCGCGCGTGCGGCGCCGCGCGCTCAGCGCCCAGGCACCCACAGGCGCCCGCTCGACTCCGCCGGCCCCGGCCCGCGCTCCTGCCGCTCGGCCGGGCCCGCGCTCCCCGGCCGGCCTTCGCCCGCGCCTCCGGGCCGGCCTTCGCCCGCGGCTCCGGGCTCCCCTTCGCCCGCGCCCCCGGCCTGGCCGGCGCCCGCGTCCCGTGCGCCCGCCGCGCCCGCCGCGGCCTGCTGCTCGCCGCCGGCCGCGCCGACCTCGCGCGCGTAGGCCATCTGCAGGCGCGACAGCGCATCGCGCAGCGGTCGCAGCTCCTGTGGGATGCGCCGCTCGAGGATCTCCAGCAGCGCGCGCGCGCCGTCGATCGCGTCGCGCGCCTGCTCGAGGTCGCGCTCGCCGGCCTGCTCGCCCCCGTCCGGCGCCAGCCGCCGCGCGCCGAGGTTCAGCAGCGAGACGGCGGCCTGCGCCATCACGTCGGTGCTCGTGAGCCTGCTCAGTTCCTCTTCGTAGGCCGCGCGCAGCTCCTCTTCGCTCGGCGCGGCGCCCTGGGTGCTCAAACCGTGACCTCCTCCGAGTATGTCGTCCTGGCCTCCTCGACGCTGGCCGCGAAGGCCTCCTCCCTGCTCGCGCCGGCCTCGAGCATGCGCCGCTGGCGCTGCGCGCCGTTGCGCTCCGGCAGCGCCGGCTCGATCGCGAGCTCGGCGCGCACCGGCTCCGTCCACGCGAGCAGCCGCTCGATCGCCGCCCTGGCCGGGTACTCCTCGGCCCGCTCGAGGTCGATCAGCCTGCCGTCGAGGCCGAAGCGGATCGCGCGCCACATATTCTCCTCGATCAGCCGCGGCTGGGGGTGCTCGAACGGCACGCGCTCGTCCACGTCGCGCACCGCCTGCGCGACGCATGCGACCATCAGCGCCGCCAGCGCCTCCGACTCCGCCGCCGTCGCCTGCGCGTCGCAGATGCGCAGCTCGACCGTGCCGAAGCTGAAGTGCGGGCGCACCGACCACCACACCTGCGTGAACTCCACGATCGAGCGCGTGCGCTCGAGGAACTCGATGTACTCGCGGTAGGCCGGCCAGCCGCCGAAGGCGTCGGGCACGCCGCAGCGCGGGAAGCTCTTGGTGAAGCTCTGCGAGCGCGCCGAGTGCAGGCCGGTGTCGCGGCCGTCGAGGAAGGGCGAGTTGGCGGAGATCGCCAGCAGCAGCGGCAGCACCGGGCGCAGGCGGTCGCAGGCGCGCACCGCCCGGTCGATGTCGCGCACGCCGGCGTGCACGTGCAGGCTGAAGGTGTTGTTGCGCCAGGCCACGTATTTGAGGCCCTCCTCGACGCGGCGGTAGTGCTCGGTGTCGATGATCGGCTGCTCGCGGTAGTCGGCCCACGGGTGCGTGCCGGTCGCCCCCAGCGCCACCCCCTGCCGGCCGGCCAGCGCGAACAGGCGGCGCCGGCGGTCGCGCTGGCGCGCCAGCGCGTCGTGCAGGTCGGCGCCGACGCCGGAGATGATCTCGATCTCGGAGGAGATCAGCTCGCCCGCCAGGCCCTCCGCCAAGGACGGGTCTTCGCGCGCCGCCGCGTCGCGCAGCTGCTCGAAGCGCGGCGTCAGGTCGAGCGTGCCGGGGTCGAGGAGCGAGAACTCCTCCTCGATCCCCACCGTCAGCTCGTTCGCCGCGGCGAACGTCTCCACTGCTCGGTCTAGGTCCAGGCTGTTCATCGCGAAGGCTGTGCGTTGGACTGCGGGTGGCGCGCTCGCCTCCAGTTTGGCGCACCGCCGCCCGTCAGCCCTCAGGTCAGGTAGAAGTACAGCGCGTACAGCAGATCGACCGCCGGGCTCGAGGTGTGCACCGTCACCTCCGGCGGCACGTCCAGCAGCGACTCCGAGTAGTTGAAGATGATCTTCACGCCGGCCTGCACGAGCTCGTCCGCGAGGCCCTGCGCCGCCCGGCCGGGCACCGCCAGCACGCCGACCACGATGTCCTCGTCTTCGACCACCTGGCGCAGGTCGGCGATGTCGCGCACGCGCTGGCTGCCCACCGCGCTGCCCACCTTGGCGGGGTCGTTGTCGAAGATCGCCACCACGCGGAAGCCGTGGTCGGCGAAGATCGCCGAGGAGGCGATCGCCTGGCCGAGGTGCCCCGCCCCGATCAGCCCGATGTTGTGCTGTCCGGCGGTGCGCAGGATCTTGCGGATCTGCGAGACCAGCGCCTCCACGTTGTAGCCCACGCCGCGCTTGCCGAACTTGCCGAAGCCCGACAGGTCGCGGCGGATCTGGGTCGAGTTCACGTGCGTGTAGTCCGACAGCTCCTGCGAGGAGATCGTCTCCTTGCCCATCTTCTTGGCCTGCGTCAGCACCTGCAGGTAGCGCGAAAGGCGGGCCGCCACGCCCAGCGAGAGGCGGTCGCCTGCATCCCTGCCGTCGGCCACGGCGCCGGCGCTCGGTTCTCCGTAACTCATTGCCGGGACTCTAGACGCTCCCGCACGCGCGTCTCCGAGACGTGGTATTCGCACACCTCCCGGCCGTCCACCAGCACCACCGGGATGCGCTCGAAGTACGCGCGATGCAGCTCCTCGTCCGCGCCGATGTCCAGCTCGCGCAGGTCGAAGCCGAGCTCCGCCTGGAGCCTGCGCAGCACGTCCATCGCCTGCTCGCAGAGATGGCAGCCGGGCCTCGAGTAGACGGTGATCAGCGCGGTCTCGGCCTCGCCGGTCATGCCCGCGAGCCTAGCGGCGCGGCGGCCGCGTGCGAGCGGCGCCGCGCACGCGCGCAGACCGTTTGCGGCTTTTGTCTTCGTATGTCTAAAATCAGGGGTGGCGCGGCAGCGCCGGCGACGGGAGCGCGATCGCGACGGCCCGCGCGACGGATCGCAGGGCCGCCGGCGAGCGCCCCGACGCCTTCCGAAGGCTCGCTTCTGTCCCCACTCGGCGAGCTGACGTGGCGCCTCCGCCCCCGCCCGACCGGTCGACGCGTCGGCTCCGGGGGCGGGCGCGCGCCGGCGGTCGCCGCCGCGCCACGGCCCTCGCCGCCGCCGCTGCGCTCCTCAGCGCCGGCGCAGCTCGCCGCTGGCGTAGGCGTCGAGCGCCAGGTAGCGCGGGTACTCGAGCTGCTCGCCGTAGCGAGCGGCGCTCGCGATCATCGCCGCGTTGTCCGTGCACAGCGCGCGCGGCGGCACGTGCAGCGCCACGTCCAGCTCGCGCAGGCGCGCGCGCAACGGGCCGTTGGCGGCCACGCCGCCGCCCACCGCGAGGCGCTCGACGCCGGTGCGCGCCACGGCCTGCTGCGCGCGCCGGGCCAGCCGCTCCACGATCGCGGCCTGGTAGGAGGCGGCCAGGTCGGCCGCGCGCTCGCGCGCCTGCTCCTCTCCCAGCTCGCGCACCGCGTACAGCAGCGCGGTCTTCACGCCGGCGAAGGAGAAGTCGAGGCTGTCCTCGAAGGCGCGCCTGCGCGCCCCGCCGCCGGCCCGCTCCGCGGGCGAGCCGGGAAACACGAACGCCTGCGGGTCGCCCTCGGCGGCCAGCCGTTCGAGGGCCACGCCGCCGGGGTAGCCCAGCCCGAGCAGGCGCGCGCCCTTGTCGAACGCCTCGCCGGCCGCGTCGTCCAGCGTGCGCCCCAGCAGCTCGTAGCCGTCGCGCTCGCGCACCAGCGCCAGCAGCGTGTGCCCGCCGCTGGCGATCAGGCACACGAACGGGGGCTCGAAGGCGGGCTGCTCCCCCTCCGGCGAGGGCGCGCCGGCGAGGAAGTTGGACGCCACGTGGCCCTGCAGGTGGTCCACGGGCGCGAACGGCAGCTCGCGCGCCGCCGCCAGGGCCTTGGCCGTGGACAGCCCCACCAGCAGCGCGCCCACCAGCCCCGGCCCCTGCGTGGCGGCGATGAGCGAGACCTGCTCGAGGCCCACGCCGGCGCGCGCCAGCGCCTCCTCCACCACCAGGTTCACCAGCTCCAGGTGATGGCGCGAGGCGATCTCCGGCACCACCCCGCCGAAGCGCGCGTGCGCCTCCTGGGAGGAGATCACGTTGGCGCGCAGCCGCCCGGCGCCGTCCAGCACCGCCGCGCAGGTGTCGTCGCAGCTGGTCTCCAGCGCGAGGATCGTCAAAGCGGTCCGAGCCGCCCTGGGTTGGGCACGTCCTCGAGCGAGCCCTGCAGCGTGGCCGGCGTGCGCCACATCACCAGCGCGTCCTCGCCGTTGTCCTGGTAGTAGCGCCGGCGCAGGCCCGCCGCGCGGAAGCCCTCGCGCTCGTACAGGTGGATCGCCACGTCGTTGGAGCGGCGCACCTCGAGCGTGAAGCGCGCCTGCTCCCCGGTGCCCGCCACGGCGCCGCCGACGCGCTCGTACAGCTCCGCCAGCAGCGCCGAGGCGATCCCGCGGCGCTGCTGCTCGCCGTCCACCGCCACGTTCATCACGTGCCAGACGGTGTCGTAGCGCGAGCAGATCAGATAGCCCACCAGCCGCTCCTCGCCGCCGGCGCCCGGCAGCGTCGCCGCCAGGCACACGCCCGACTGCTTGGACAGCTCGAGCACGAACATCGCCAGCGACCACGGCGTCGGGAACACGCGCCGCTCGATCGCGATCACCTGCGGCAGGTCGGGGTAGGTGAGCCGGCGCACGCGCACCGCCGGCGTGCGCTCGGCGGCGTTCGGCGCGATCACGCGCTCGCTCATCTCAGCACCGCCTGCCGGCCAGCATCAGCCAAGGCTAGCTCCGCGTCGGGCCGCCGGCGGTAGTCGGGCGCCAGCGCGTGCAGCTCGCCCGCCGGCGCCAGCGCGCCCAGCTCGCACACCGCCGCCGCGCTCACCAGGTGAAGCGGCGAGCCCGGCGGCGCCGGCTCGATCGCCGCCGCCGGCAGGCACTCGGCGTAGCGCAGCGCACCGTCGCCCACCGCCAGCCAGCGCGCGCCGTCGCCGGCACCCGCGCGCGCCGTCGCCGCGGCCGCGGCGAAGTCGCCCAGCAGCGCGGGCGCGAGCGCGAGCGGCCCGGCCAGCGCGCGCGGCAGGCCGTCCTCGCCGCGCTCGTAGGCGGCCGCGAAGACCTCGCCGCGGCGCGCGTCGGTCACCGCCAGCACCGCGCCGCGCGCGCCGGTGAGCGACGGCTCGTGCGCTTGCGCGCAGCGCGCCAGCGCCAGCGAGCTCGACACGCCAACCGGCTCGGCGCCGAGCGACTGCGCCAGCCCGCGCGCGGTGGCCACGCCCACGCGCAGGCCGGTGAACGTGCCCGGCCCCACGCCCACCGCGATCCGCTGCAGCTCCTGCCAGCCCGTGCCCGCCCGCGACAGCAGCGCCGCCGCCATCGCCAACAGCCGCGTGGCGTGCCCTGGGTGCGCTCCCGGCGGCGGGTCGTCGCGGGTTTCGAGCACGGTCCCGTCGTGCAGCCGCAGCGCCACCGCGGTGGACGGCGTCGCCGTGTCGAAGCCCAGCACGTTCACGGCCGCCGCTCCACCTCGATGCTGCGGCGGTCGCCGCCGGCGTGCCTGAGCAGCACGCTCAGGCGCGCGCCGGCCAGCTCCGCGTGCGCGTCCTGCGGCCACTCCACGAAGGCGATGCGTCCCCGCCCGAGGTAGTCGGCCAGCAGCTCCGGCTCCTCGCGCTCCAGCCCCGAGAGGCGGTAGAGGTCGAGGTGCGAGACGGTCAGAGGGCCCGCCGCATAGCGGTGGCCGATGCTGAAGGTGGGGCTGGTGACGGGGCCCTGCACGCCCAGGGCGCGTGCGGCGCCGCGCACCAGCGTGGTCTTGCCGGCGCCCAGCTCGCCCTTCACCAGCACCACGTCGCCCTCGGCCAGGGACGCGGCGAGCTCGGCGCCCACCGCTTCGGTCTCCGCCGCCGCGGAGGTCTCCACGCTTCTCACGATCACCAGCAGAATCTAGAGCGTGGCGGCGCCGCGCCCCGCGGGCAAAAAAAGACCGGCCCGCGGGAGAATGAGGCGCGGGCCGGTCGTTACTCCTGGAGGGATGGAGACAGGACCTGTATCGGCAATCCCGCCGATCCACTTTAGGCCCCGCCCCAGTTTTTTCAACGTTCTCACAGAAAGCCCTGTTTTGCAGGCATTTATTCATTCCGCGAGGCGCGGCTGCGACTAGAACAGGCCGAGCTGATCGACCTCGGCGCGCTCCGGCGCGGGCGTCGTGTCCGCCGCCTCGTCGCGCCCCGCGGGCTCCGGCGCCGGCTCGGGCGGCTCCTCCTGCGCCCACCGCGGCTGCTCGGGGGGGCCGAGCGCGAGCAGCTCGGGCAGGCGCACGAAGTCCTCGCGCAGCGTCTCGAGCATGCGCGGCGTGTATAGCGCCGCCGCCGGGTGGTAGATCGGGTACAGGCGCACCGCGCGCCGCCCGAGCACGATCACCTCGGGACGGCCGTGCAGGCGGGTGATGCCGGTGGGGTCGCCGCGCAGCAGCTTGGTGGCGAAGTTGCCGAGCGTGCAGATCACCGACGGCTGGATCAGCTCCACCTTGCCCAGCAGGTACTCGTGGCAGTTCTCCAGCTCCAGCGGCTGCGGGTCGCGGTTGCCCGGCGGCCTGCACATCAGCGTGTTGGCGATGAACACCTGCGAGCGCTCCAGGCCGATCTCCTCGAGCAGCGAGCCCAGCAGCTTGCCGGCGCGGCCCACGAACGGCAGGCCCTGCTCGTCCTCGCTCGCGCCCGGCGCCTCGCCCACGAACATCAGCTCGGCGTCCGCGTTGCCGGCGCCGAACACGACCGTCTTGCGCGTGGCCGCGAGCTCGCCGCAGCGGGTGCAGCCGCGCGCCCGTGCGAGCAGCTCCTTGAGGGCCTCGCGCCGCTCCTCGGCCGGCAGCTCGCGCTCGTCAGCTGACACCGCGCGGATGGTAGACCCTGCTCGGCGTGCGCGTACGCCGCGGGCGCCCGCCGGGACATCGGCGCACGCGGCGAGCGCGCAGCGGGGCGGTCAGCGATGATCTGCGGGTGGCCGGCGACAGCCAGCACAGCGTCACCGCGCCGTTCGCCGGCGTGGTGGTGGCGATCCCGCACCGGCGCGAGCAGCGGGTCGACGCGGGCAGCCCGCTGGTGGTGCTCGAGGCGATGAAGATGGAGCACGAGGTGCTGGCCGGCGTCGACGGCGTGCTGCGCACGATCGCGGTCGAGGTCGGCGACGCGGTCGCCGAGGGGCAGCTGCTGGCCACGCTCGCATCGTCCCCGGAGGGGGAGGCGCGCGCCGGCGCCGAGCGCGAGGACGCGCCGGGGAAGGCGCGCGAGCGGCCGGCGGGCGAGCGCGCCGACCTGCGCGCGGTGCGCGAGCGCCACGAGCTCGGTCTTGACGCGGCCCGCCCCGAGGCGGTCGCGCAGCGGCGCGAGCGCGGACGGCGGACCGCCCGCGAGAACCTCGCCGACCTGCTCGACGAGGGCAGCTTCGTGGAGTACGGGCCGCTGCTGTTCGCCGCGCAGGAGCGGCGGCGCTCGCGCGAGGAGCTGATCGCGCGCACCCCCGCGGACGGCCTGGTGGGCGGCGTCGGCGAGGTCGAAGGCCAGCGCTGCGCCGCGCTGTCCTATGACTACACCGTTCTGGCGGGAACCCAGGGGATGCGAAACCACGCCAAGAAGGACCGCCTGTTCGAGCTGGCCGAGCGCAGCCGCCTGCCCGTGGTGCTGTTCGCCGAGGGCGGCGGCGGACGGCCCGGCGACGTCGACATGCCGATCGTGGCCGGCCTCGACTGCCGCGCCTTCGAGCTGTTCGCCTCGCTCAGCGGGCTGGTGCCGCTGGTGGGCGTCGCCTCCGGCTTCTGCTTCGCCGGCAACGCCGCGCTGCTCGGCTGCTGCGACGTGGTGATCGCCACCGAGGACGCCAGCATCGGCATGGGCGGCCCGGCCATGATCGAGGGCGGCGGGCTCGGCTCCTTCGCCCCCGAGCAGGTCGGCCCGATCGAGGTGCAGTACGCCAACGGCGTGGTCGACCTGCGCGCCGCCGACGACGCCGGGGCGGTGGCGCTGGCCAGGCGCTACCTGTCCTACTTCGGCGAGGTCGAGCGCGGGCCGGCCAGCGCGGCGGCCGACCAGCGGCTGCTGCGCGAGCTGGTGCCCGAGCAGCGCAAGCGCGCCTACGACGTGCGGCGCGTGATCGACACGCTCTGCGACGCCGGCTCGGTGCTGGAGCTGCGCGGCGGCTTCGGCGCCGGCATGCGCACCGCGCTGGCCCGCGTGGACGGACGCGCGCTGGGGGTGCTCGCCAACGACCCCGCCCACCTCGGCGGCGCGATCGACGCCGACGCCGCCGACAAGGCCGCGCGCTTCCTCACCCTGTGCGACGCCTTCGAGCTGCCGGTGCTGTTCCTGTGCGACACGCCCGGCTTCATGGTCGGCCCCGACGCCGAGCGCACCGCCACCGTGCGCCACTTCGCGCGCATGTTCCTCGCCGGCGCCAACGTGACCGTGCCCACCGGCACGATCGTGCTGCGCAAGGGCTACGGGCTGGGCGCGCAGGCGATGGCCGGCGGCGGCTTCAAGGCGCCGCTGTTCACGGTCGCCTGGCCCACCTCGGAGTTCGGCGGCATGGGCCTGGAGGGCGCGGTGCGCCTCGGCATGCGCCGCGAGCTCGAGGCGATCGACGACGAGCGCGAGCGCGAGGCCGCCTTCGAGCAGCTGGTCGCCGCCGCGTACGAGCGCGGGCGCGGCCTCAACATGGCCGCCTACGGCGAGATCGACGACGTGATCGACCCCGCCGACTCGCGCCGCTGGATCGCCACGCTGTTCGACGGCCGCACGCGCTCCTGGCGCGAGCGCGCCGGCAAGAAGCGCGCCAACCTCGACGCCTGGTGAGCGCCCGCTCCCACACGTCGCGGGGGCGGCGGCCCGGCGACGAGCCGCCGCCCGCCGCAGCGCCTGCACCAGGAAGCAGTTGAGAGGGGGAGAGGGCGGCCTCCCGCTCCCCCTCCAACGCCTCCAACACGGCTGCAGGCGATATGTAGCGCTCCGGGAGAAGCCGCTGTATCATCATGTGCGGGCCGTCAACGAGCAGCGCTCGAGGTGGACCCGAACGGCAGCGCCCCGCAACCGAGACTCGCGCCGGTATCCGCACAGGAACTGGACCGAAGCAGATGAACCGCCCCCACCCCCCACTACGGCCGCGCGCATGAGCACCGTGCGCACGGTGGCGGAGCTGCGCTCCGCGGTCGCGGCCGCGCGCGCGCGCGGCCGCAGCGTCGGCCTGGTGCCCACGATGGGCGCGCTGCACGCCGGGCACCTGTCGCTGATCGCGCGCGCCCGCGAGCAGTGCGGGCTGGTGATCGTCTCGCTGTTCGTCAACCCCGCCCAGTTCGACGAGCGCGCCGACCTCGAGCGCTACCCGCGGCGCGAGCGCGAGGACGCGGCCGCGGCGGCCGCCGCCGGCGCCGACGTGCTGTTCGCGCCGGGCGTCGAGGAGGTCTACCCCGAGGGCTTCGCCACGCTCGTCGAGGTGGCCGGCGTGAGCGAGCGCCTGGAGGGCGCCGCGCGCGGCTCCGAGCACTTCCGCGGCGTGGCCACGGTGGTGACCAAGCTGCTGTGCATGGCCACCCCCGACGTGGCCTACTTCGGCCAGAAGGACGCCCAGCAGCTGGCCGTCATCCGGCGCCTGGTGCGCGACCTCAACCTGCCGGTGCGCATCGAGGCGCTGCCCACCGTGCGCGAGGCGGACGGCCTGGCGATGTCCAGCCGCAACGCGCTGCTCGACGGCGAGCAGCGCGAGCGGGCGCGCGCCCTGCCCGCGGCGCTGGCCGCCGCGCGCGAGCTCGTGGCCGCGGGGGAGCGCTCCGCGGCGGCGTTGACCGAGGCCGCCGCCGCCGCGATGGCGCCCTACGGCGTGCGGCCCGAGTACGTGGCGCTGGTCGACCCCGAGACCTTCGCGCCCGTCGCCGAGCTCGCGGGCGCATCGTCCTCGCAGGGGGAGGCGCTGCTGGCGCTGGCCGCGCGCATCGGCGAGGTGCGCCTGATCGACAACGCCACCCTGTCGGCGACCGCGGCGCCCCCGCGCGGCGTGGCGTCGACCCCCAGCCAACGAACACGAGGAGAGGCGATCGCCACATGCAGCGCGTGATGCTCAAGTCGAAGATCCACCGCGCCACCGTCAGCGACTGCGACCTGCACTACGTGGGCTCGATCACGATCGACCCCGACCTGCTGGAGGCCGCGGACATGCTCGCCTACGAGCAGGTCCACGTCGTCGACATCGACAACGGCGCGCGCTTCGAGACCTACACGATCCCCGGCGAGCGCGGCTCGGGCGACATGCGCGTCAACGGCGCCGCCGCCCGGCTGGTGCACAGGGGCGACACCGTCATCGTGATCTCATACGGCTCCTACGACGAGGAGGGCCTGGAGCGCTACGCGCCGCGGGTCGTCCACGTCGAGGCCGCCACCAACCGCATCATCACCGTCGACGAGCAGGTGGCGACCCTGCTGGGCTGAGCTCCGGCCCCGCGCGCGTCAACCCGCTCAGAGAGGAAGCAAAGATGTCAAGCCACCCCGCAGGCACACAACGCGAAGCGCTTGGTCAAGCGCCCTCCGACCCCGGCCGGCTGCCGATGACGCTGCCGCTGCTGTACGAGAAGAAGCGCCTGGGCGAACCGATCGTGATGGTCACCGCCTACGACTACCCGAGCGCGCGCGCCGCCGAGGCCGCCGCCGTCGACCTGGTGCTGGTGGGCGACTCCGCCGCCACCACCGTGCTCGGCTACACCGCCACCACCCCGGTGCAGCTCGACGACATGCTGGTGCTGGCGCGCGCCGCGCGCCGCGGGCTGCGCACGCCGCTGATGATCGGCGACCTGCCGTTCGGCTCCTACGAGGTCTCAGACGAGCAGGCGATCGCCACCGCCATGCGCATGGTCAAGGAGGCCGGCTGCGACGCCGTCAAGCTCGAGGGCGGCGGCGAGAGCTCCGTGCGCCGCGCCCGCGCGATCGTCGGCGCGGGCATCCCCGTGATGGGCCACGTGGGGCTCACGCCGCAGACCGCCACCGCGCTCGGCGGCTGGAAGGCGCAGGGGCGCAGCGCCGCCGCCGCCGCGCGCATCGCCTCGCAGGCGCGCGCGCTGCAGGACGCCGGCTGCTTCGCGCTGGTGTTCGAGGCGATCCCCAGCGCCGTCAGCGAGCAGCTGATGCCGCTGCTGGAGATCCCCGTGATCGGCATCGGCGCCGGCCCCGCCACCGATGGGCAGGTGCTCGTCTTCCACGACCTGCTCGGCATCCGCGACGGCCTCGGCGCCCGCTTCGTCAAGCGCTACGCCAACCTCCAGCAGGAGATGAACGACGGCGTCGGCGCCTACGCCGAGGACGTGCGCGCGCGCCGGTACCCCGGCCCCGAGCACGGCTACTCGATCGACCCCGCCGAGCTGGCCGAGCTGCGGCAGCTGCTGCGGGGCTAGAGCGGCTCGCCCCAGCGCTCCGCGAACGCGAACTCCGAGACCGCGCGGCGCGAGAGCCGCGCCGGCCACGGATCGGCGCGGTGTCCCACCGCCACGTGCGCCGCCAGCGCGATCCCGTCGGGGATCCCCAGCAGGCGCCTCACCTGCTCCTCGGCCGGCACCAGCAGCGTCGTCATGGCCGCGCCGAGGCCCTCCGCGCGCAGCGCCAGCAGCAGGTTCTGCACGAACGGGTAGATCGAGGCGCCGCCCACGATGCTCTGGCGCGGCAGCCGCGCGTCCGTCACCGCCAGGTCTGAGAGCTGCACGCACACCACCAGGTGCACCGGCGCCTCGTGCAGGCGCTCGGCGTACTCGTTCGCGCGCGTCACCCTGCGCACGGTCGCCGCGTCGAACGCGCCCGCGTCGGCCAGCACCTGCGCGCCGCCGGTGCTCTGCATGTACTCCCGCCAGCCGGGGAGGTAGAGGTCGCGCAGCGCCAGGCGCAGGCCGGGATCGCGCACCACCAGCACCCGCCAGCCCTGGCGGTTGCCGCCGCTCGGCGCGAAGCGCGCTGCCTCGAGCGCCCGTGCGATCGCCTGCGCCGGCACCTCCTCGCCGGTGAAGCGACGGGTCGTGGGCGCGCAGCGCATCGCCTCGTACAGGTCCATGGGCCGACGCTACCCGCTTTCCCGCCCGACCCTGCGGATCACCTGCGCCGGCGCGCCCGCCGCCAGCGAGAACGGCGGCAGGTCGTGCGTGACCACGCTGTTGGCGCCGACCACGCAGCGCTCGCCCACGCTCACGCCGCTGGTCACCACCACGTTCGCCCCCAGCCAGCAGTTGGCGCCGACGCGCGTCGGGCCCTTGCTCTCGAAGCCCTGCCAGGTGACCGGCCTGTCCGGATCCTCGTAGCGGTGCGAGGCGTCCGAGACGAAGCAGCCGTTGGCGAGCATGCAGTGCTCGCCGATCTCCACCAGCTCCTGCGCGGCCACCATCACGCCCTGGTTCAGGAACGTCCCCGCGCCGATCCGCACCCGCGCCGCCCCCGGCATCGTGATCCACACGTTCGGCTCCAGCAGCGCCTGCGCGCCGATCTCCAGGCGCCCCTCGCGCAGCGCCTCCAGCACGTTGCCGTGCAGCGGCCAGCGCGCGAACGCCTCGCGGCGCATCAGCTCCCAGTGGATGCGCGCGCGGTTCCACGGCAGCGAGTTGCGCTCGTACCAGCGCCACTTGCGCCACCACAGCTGCGCCTGGCGCGCCAGCTCGGCGGCGTCGCTCAAGCAGCGACCCTGGCGCGTCGCTTGCGCGCCTGCGCCTCGCCGGTGTTGACCGTGCGCCGGCGCGCCGCCGGCGTCAGCAGCTCCGCCAGGAACTGGCCGGTGTGCGACTGCGGCTCCGCCGCCACCTCCTCCGGGGTGCCCACCGCGATCGCCATGCCGCCCTCCTCGCCGCCCTCCGGGCCCATGTCGACGATGCGGTCAGCGCTCTTGATCACGTCGAGGTTGTGCTCGATCACCACCACGCTGTTGCCCTGGTCCACCAGCCGCTGCAGCACCGCCAGCAGGCGCTGCACGTCGGCGAAGTGAAGGCCCGTGGTGGGCTCGTCGAGGATGTACAGCGTCCTGCCCGTCGCCACCTTCGAGAGCTCGGTCGCGAGCTTCACCCGCTGCGCCTCCCCGCCCGACAGCGTCGTCGCCGGCTGGCCCAGGCGCACGTAGCCAAGCCCCACCGCGTCGAGCGTCTCCAGGCGCCGGCGCACCTTGGGGATGTGCTCGAAGAAGCGCAGCGCCTCCTCCACCGGCATCTCCAGCACCTCCGCGATGTTCCTGCCTTTGAAGCGCACCTCCAGCGTCTCGCGGTTGTAGCGCTTGCCGTGGCACTGCTCGCACGGCACGTACACGTCCGGCAGGAAGTGCATCTCGATCTTGATCTGCCCGTCGCCGCGGCACACCTCGCAGCGCCCGCCCTTCACGTTGAAGGAGAAGCGCCCCGGCTTGTAGCCGCGCGCCCGCGCCTCCTGGGTCTTCGAGAACAGGTCGCGGATCACGTCGAACAGGCCCGTGTAGGTGGCCGGGTTCGAGCGCGGGGTGCGCCCGATCGGCGACTGGTCCACCGCGATGATCTTGTCGAGCTGGTCCAGGCCGTGCAGCGCCCGGTGCGCGCCGGGACGGCGTCGCGCGCGGTGCAGCCGGTTGGCCACCGCCTTGTACAGCACGTCGTTCACCAGCGTCGACTTGCCCGAGCCCGACACCCCCGTCACGCACGTCAGCACGCCCAGCGGCACGTGCACGTCGATGTCGCGCAGGTTGTGCTCGCTCGCGCCCACGATCTCCAGGTAGCCGCTCGGCGTGCGCCGGCGCGCCGGCGTCTCGATCGTGCGCGTGCCCGCCAGGAACTGACCGGTCAACGACTCCTTCACGCCCTCGACCTCCTTGGCGGTGCCCTGCGCCACGATCCGCCCGCCGTGCTCCCCCGCGCCCGGCCCCAGGTCCACGAGGTGGTCGGCCGCGCGCATCGTCTGCTCGTCGTGCTCCACCACGATCACCGTGTTGCCGAGGTCGCGCAGGCGCTCGAGCGTCGATATCAGCTTCGAGTTGTCGCGCTGGTGCAGGCCGATCGAGGGCTCGTCGAGGATGTACAGCACCCCCACCAGCGAGGAGCCGATCTGCGTCGCCAGGCGGATCCGCTGCGCCTCCCCGCCCGACAGTGTCGCCGCCGCGCGGTCCATCGAGAGGTAGCCGATGCCCACGTTCTCCAGGAACTGCAGGCGCTCCTCGATCTCCTTCAGGATCAGCCGCGCCACGTGCCGGTCGGTCTCAGAGAGCTCGATCTCCTCCACCCACTGAAGCGCCCGGCGCGCCGACAGCGCCGTGAAGTCCTCGATGCGCGTCCCCGCCACCAGCACCGCCCGCGACTCCGCCCGCAGCCGCGCGCCGCCGCACACCGGGCAGGGACGCAGCGACGTGTACTCCTCGATCTTCTCCCGCGTCCACTCCGAGTCGGTCTCGCGGTAGCGGCGTTCGAGGTTCTTCACGATCCCCTCGAAGCGCGCCGCGTAGGAGCGCCGCCGCCCGAAGCGGTTCCTGTAGGTCACCTGCACCGGCTCGCCGTTCGTCCCGTACAGGAACACCTCGCGCTGCTCCGGCTCGAGCTGCTCCCACGGCGTGTCGAGGTCCACGTCGTACATCTCCGCGATCGCCTCGGTCATCTGCTCGTAGTAGTTGGACGCGCTGTTCGCCCATGGCGCGATCGCGCCCTCGCTGATCGACAGCGAGGGATCCGGCACCACCAGCTCCGGGTCGATCTCCATCTGCGAGCCCAGGCCGGTGCAGCGCTCGCACGCCCCGTGCGGCGAGTTGAACGAGAAGATGCGCGGCTCGAGCTCCACCAGCGAGGGGCCGTGCTCGGGGCACGCGAAGCGCTCCGAGAACGTGTACGTCGTGCCGGGCGCGGGCCTCGCCCCCGGCACGATCTGCGTCGCCGCCGCACGCGCGCCCTTCGCGCCTTTCGCGCTCGTGCGCCCGCCACCCTCGGCCGTCTCGCCCCGCCCGCCGCCGCCCGCCGTCGCCGCCGGGCGCCCAGCCTCGCCGGCTCGCTCGGCACGCGAACCCACTATCTCCACCTCCACGAGACCCTCCGCCAGCCCCACCGCCGTCTCGATCGAATCGGCCAGCCGCTTGCGCACGTCGTGGCGCATCACCAGGCGGTCCACCACCACCGAGATGTCGTGCTTGTAGCGCTTGTCGAGCACGATCGACTCCTCCAGCATGCGCACGCGCTCGTCGATCTTCACGCGCGCGAAGCCGTCCGCGCGCAGATCCTCCAAGAGCTTGCCGTACTCGCCCTTGCGCCCGCGCACCACCGGCGCCAGCACCATGAAGCGCGTGCCCTCCGCCAGCTCCATCGCCTGGTCGATGATCTGCTCCGCCGACTGGCCCACGATCGGCCGACCGCAGATCGGGCAGTGCGGCTTGCCCACGCGCGCCCACAACAGGCGCAGGTAGTCGTAGATCTCCGTCACCGTGCCCACCGTCGAGCGCGGGTTGCGCGACGTCGTCTTCTGGTCGATCGAGATCGCCGGCGACAGGCCCTCGATCGAGTCCACGTCCGGCTTGTCCATCTGCCCCAGGAACTGGCGCGCGTACGCCGACAGCGACTCCACGTAGCGGCGCTGCCCCTCCGCGTAGATCGTGTCGAACGCCAGGCTCGACTTGCCCGAGCCCGACAGGCCCGTCATCACCACCAGCGCGTCGCGCGGGAGCGTCAGTGAGATGTCTTTGAGGTTGTGCTCTCGGGCCCCCGAGACGACGATCTGGTTGCTCTGCGCCATCTACCGACCATGATACTTGGGCGAACAGACGTTCGCCCGCCGCCGTGGGCGCAGTTTGCGGGCTCGCGCGCCGCCGGCCAGCGGCGTCCTAGCCCTCGATCGCCGAGTACACCTCGTCTATCAGCTTGAGGCGGTCCGGCAGCTCGAAGTTCTCCGCCAGGTAGCGCTCGGTGTTGGCGCGCGACTCGCCGTTGAGCGCCATGTTCAGCGCGATCAGGCGCGCGCCGTCGAGGTCGCCCGCGTCGCCGCCGGCCGCGTCCGCCTGCGCCGGTGGCGTGGCGTGCGGCAGCGGGTTCGCCAGCGCGCTGCCCAGCTCCGCCTCGAACGCGCCCTGCGGCTCGGGCGCCGGTGGCGGCGGCGCCTCGCCCTGCGCCGCGGGCTCGGCGTCCACGCTCGCGCGCCCGGAGGCCGCGTCGTAGAGCTCGCTCATCCCCCCCTCCACGGCAGAAAGGTCGGCCGCGAGGCGCCCGGCGCCGGCGCGCAGGCTCTCGATCAGCGCGCCCACCTCGCCGTCCATCGAGCCCACCAGCTCCAGCAGCTTGGCCGTCACCTGCGAGACCGCCGCCACGTGCTGGCGGGCACGGTCGATCGCCTCCTCGCGCGTGCGGTCGGCGTCGCGGTCGGCCTCTTCGCGCACCTGGCGCGCGCTGTCGAGCGCGTGGCGCTCGATTTCCGCGGCCGCCGTCTCCGCCGCCTGCAGGATGCTCTGCACCTGGGTGCCGGCCGCCGTCGCCACCGAGGCCTCGCCGCCGGTCACCGCCGCTCGCTGCAGCTGGTCGAACTCCTCGGCCACCGCCCGCAGGTGGGCGTCCACCGTCGCCGGGTCGTACCCGCGCCGGCCGATCGGGAAGTCCCTGCGCTCGATTGCCTGGCGGTCGAACTCCACGGCGGGCATCCTAGCGCCCTGCGCGGTCGAGACATTCACACGCACGGGCGCGCACGTGCGCGCGCGCCGCTCAGCGCGCCGGCGCCGGCTGTCCGGACGGGAGCGCGTCGTTGCGGCCGATCTCGGCGAGGTCGCGGCGCAGCTCGCGCAGCTCGTCGCGCAGCTGCGCCGCGTACTCGAAGCGCAGGTCCTCGGCGGCGGCCAGCATCTCCTCCTCCACCTCCACCGCCAGGCGCTGGAGCTCGTGCGCCGGCATCTCCTGCGGCGACGCGGAGCCGGCGCGGCGGCTGCGGCGTTTGCGCGAGCGCGGCACCTTCGACTCGGCCTGCAGGAACTCGGCGATGTCGGAGATGCCCTTGACGATCGTGGCGGCGGTGATGCCGTGCTCCTGGTTGTAGGCGAGCTGGATCTCGCGGCGGCGGTCGGTCTCCTCGATCGCCGCGCGCATCGCCTTGGTCTCCTTGTCGGCGTACATCAGCACGGTGCCGCCCACGTTGCGCGCCGCGCGCCCGATCGTCTGGATCAGCGAGGTCTCGCCGCGCAGGAAGCCCTCCTTGTCGGCGTCGAGGATCGCCACCAGCGAGACCTCCGGCAGGTCGAGCCCCTCGCGCAGCAGGTTCACGCCCACCAGCACGTCGTACTCGCCCAGGCGCAGGTCGCGGATGATCTGGATGCGCTCCAGCGTGTCGATCTCGGAGTGCAGGTAGCGAGTCTTGAAGCCCATCTCCAGCAGGTACTGGGAGAGGTCCTCGGACATCTTCTTGGTGAGCGTGGTCACCAGCACCCGCTCGTCGCGGTCCACGCGCCTTCTGACCTCGTTCATGAGATCGTCGATCTGGTTGCGGGTCTCGCGCACCTCCACCAGCGGGTCCACGATCCCCGTTGGGCGCACGATCTGCTCGACCACGCGCGTCGAGCGCGCGCGCTCGTACTCGCCCGGCGTGGCCGACACGAACGACAGCTGCGGCGTGATCGAGAGGAACTCCTGGAAGGTCTGCGGGCGGTTGTCGAGCGCGCTCGGCAGGCGGAAGCCGTAGTCCACCAGCGTCTGCTTGCGCGAGCGGTCGCCCTCGTGCATGCCGCCGATCTGCGGCACCGTCTGGTGGGACTCGTCGATGAAGCACACGAAGTCCTTCGGGAAGTAGTCCAGCAGGCAGTACGGGCGCGAGCCCGGCGCGCGGCCGTCGAGGATGCGCGAGTAGTTCTCGATGCCGGAGCAGAAGCCCACCTCCCTGAGCATCTCCATGTCGTACTGCGTGCGCTGGCGCAGGCGGTGGGCCTCGAGCTGCTTGCCTTCGGACTCCAGCTCCTCGCAGCGCGCGTTCAGCTCGCGGCCGATCTCCTCCACCGCCGCCTCGATCGTGCCCTCCTTGACGGTGTAGTGGGTCGCCGGCCAGATCGCCACGTGCTCGAGGTCGTCCGCCAGCAGCTCGCCGGTGAGCGGGTCGAAGTGCTGCAGGCGTTCCACCTCGTCGCCGAACATCAGCGCGCGGAAGGCCGTCTCGGCGTACGCCGGGAACACCTCCAGCGTCTCGCCGCGCACGCGGAAGCTGCCGCGCGAGAGCACGCTGTCGTTGCGCGTGTACTGGATCGACACCAGTTTCCGCAGCAGCGCGTCGCGGTCGATCTCCTCGCCGCGCTTGAGGATCTGCATGTTCATCTCATACGTCTCCGGGGAGCCGAGGCCGTAGATGCACGACACCGACGCCACCACGATCACGTCGCGGCGCGCGAACACCGCCGCGGTGGCCGCGTGGCGCAGGCGGTCCACCTCCTGGTTGATCGCCGAGTCCTTCTCGATGTACAGGTCGCGGCTGGGCACGTACGCCTCGGGCTGGTAGTAGTCGTAGTAGCTCACGAAGTACTCCACCGCGTTGTCCGGGAAGAACGTGCGGAACTCGTTGCACAGCTGCGCCGCCAGCGTCTTGTTGTGCGCGATCACCAGCGTCGGGCGCTGCACCGCCTCGATCACGCCCGCCATCGTCATCGTCTTGCCCGTGCCCGTCGCGCCCAGCAGCGTCTGGAAGCGCTCGCCGCGCTCGATGCCCTCGGCCAGCGCCGCGATCGCCTTGGGCTGGTCGGCGGTGGGCGTGAAGGCTGCGTCGAGCTTGAAGTCGGGCATGGGCCTGGGCGTCTACGGTAGTGCACCGGCCGGCCCGGCTCCGCGCTCGCCGCCGGCCGGCGGGAGGGCGCCGGCGCGGCGCGTCCCCAGGCGCGCTGCGCAGGAGCGCCCGGCGCTCAGCTGATGCCGAGCTGGCGGGGGTAGGTCGCCCGGTAGGCGCGCTGGGCCGACAGCACGCGCTGCACGTATTCGCGCGTCTGCGCGAACGGGATTTCTTCGACGCTGAGTCGCCTGCCGGCCGCGCGGGCGCGCGCCACCCAGCTGTCGACGTTGCCGATGCCGCCGTTGTAGGCCGCCACCGCCAGCATCTCGTCGCCGCGGTAGTGGTCGAGCAGGTAGCGCAGGTAGTAGCTGCCGTAGGCCACGTTCACGCTCGGCTTGGCGAGGTCGGAGGCGGTGAAGCGAACGCCTCCGGAGAGATGGGCGAGGTAGTAGGCGGTGGACGGCAGGATCTGCATCAGCCCCTGGGCGCCGGCGGAGGAGGGACGCGGGTCGAACTTCGTCTCCGCGTAGATCACCGCCGCGATCAGCGCCGGTTCCAGGCGCTTCTGCGCGGCCTGTTCGCGGATGATGCCGGCGTCGCTGAGCGGCAGCGTGAGCTCGCGCGTGGCCTGGTGCAGCAGCGAGGTCACGATCCCCACGAACAGCACGCTGAGCGCGATCGCGGCGACCGTGGCGAACACCCTGCGGCTCATCCGGACAGCTTGTCAAGAACGCCCGACAACGCGCGCTCGAGCTGCTGCTCGCTGCCGTCGTTGTGCACCACGAAGGTCGCGCGCTCGGCCTTCTCGCGCTGGGAGAGCTGCCGGGCCGCGCGCTCGTCGGCGAGCTCGTGGCCGCGCGCGCCGGCGCGGGCGCGACGCACCGGCTCCGATGCGATCACCGCGATCGTCGCGTCGTAGGCCCGCTCGAGCCCGGCCTCGAACAGCAGCGGCACCTCCACCACCGCCGCGCGCGGCCGCGGCGTGCGCTCGCGCGCGCGCTGCAGCCACGCGGCCACGCGCGCGCCCACCATCGGCCACACCAGCGACTCGAGCCACGCGCGGTCCTCGGGCGTGGCGAAGGCGCGGCGCGCCACCGCGGCGCGGTCGACCACGCCGCCCGGCGCCACCTCCGCGCCGAAGCGCGCCACCACCGCGTCGCGCAGCTGCGCCCCTTCGTAGAGCTCGTGCACCACCGCGTCGCTGGAGAGCACCTCGGCCCCGAGCCGCGACAGCGCCGCCAGCGCGGTCGACTTGCCCGCCCCCATGCCGCCGGTCAGCCCCACGAACGGCACCGGCCGCATCGGGTCCTCGCCGAGGCTCAGCTCGCGTCAGTCCTGCTGCGCCGGCGCGGCCTCGGGCGCAGCGTCGGCCACGACCGCCTCGGCCGCGTCCGCCTCGGCGGCGGCCTGCTCGGCCGCGTCGTGCTCGGCGTGCTCGCCGTCGCCGTTGTGGGCGCCCACGCTCGCCTGGGCCTGCCCGGCGCTCGCGTCGCCGCCGGCCGGCGCCTCGGCCGTGTCCACCTCGGCGGCAGCCTCCGGGGCGGCCTGCTCGGCGCTGGCGTCGCCGCCGGCCGGCGCCTCGGCCGTGTCCGCCTCGGCGGCGGGCTCCGTGGCAGCCTGCCCGGCGCTCGTGTCGCCGCCGGCTGGCGCCTCGGCGGCGGGCTCCGTGGCGGCGGTCTCGCCGGCGCGCGCCGCGGGCGCCTCGGCGCCCTGCTCCTCGGCGACGTCCTGCGGCCCCTCCGCCCCGGCGTCCTGCGCCTCGCCCGCACGCGACACCGGCAGGATCTGGTCCTCGACGCGCTTGGCCGACAGCGACAGCCGGCGGCGCTCGGAGTCGATCTCCAGGATCTTCACGCGGATCTCATCGCCGGGATGGACGATCTCGCGCGGGCTCTCGACGTGGTGCGCGGCGAGCTCGGAGATGTGCACGAGCCCCTCCACGCCGTCGAGGATCTCGACGAAGGCGCCGAAGGTGACCACCTTGGTGACCTTGCCTTCGAGCTCGTCGCCGACGCTGTAGGTGTCGACGATCCGCTGCCACGGGTCTTCCTGGGTCTGCTTGAGGCCGAGCGAGATGCGCTGGCGGTCGCGGTCGATGTCGAGCACCTTGACCTTGACGGTGTCGCCGATCGAGAGGATCTCGCTGGGGTGGTTGACGTGCGACCAGGACAGCTCGGAGATGTGGATCAGCCCGTCGATGCCGTCGAGGTCCACGAACGCGCCGAAGTCCACGATGTTGGAGATCTGCCCTTCGACCACCAGGCCCGGCTGCAGGCGGTCGAGGATCTGCTGGCGCACCTCCTTGCGCTCCTCCTCGAGCACCGCGCGGCGCGAGAGCACCACGTTGTTGCGCGAGCGGTTGAGCTCGATCACCTTGGTCTCGATCTTGGTGCCCATGTACTCGTCGAGATTGGGCACGCGACGGATGTCCACGAGCGAGGCGGGCAGGAAGCCGCGCACCCCCAGGTCGATGATGAGGCCGCCCTTGACCACCTCGATGACCGTGCCCTCGACCGGCTCGCCGGACTCGGCCGCGGTTTCTATGCGCCGCCACGCTTTCTCGAAGCGGGCGCGCTTCTTGGACATGATCAGGCGGCCGTCCTGGTCCTCCTTGGTGAGGACGATGGCGTCGACCTCCTCGCCCAGGTGCACCTCCTCGGCGGGGTCGACCGCCTTGCGGATCGACAGCTCGTTGGCCGGGATCACGCCCTCGGACTTGTAGCCGATGTCGACCAGCACCTCGTCCTTGTCGATGCGCACCACGTGGCCGGTGACGACCTCGCCCTCCTCGATCGGACGGAAGGTCGCGTCGTAGTTGGGCACGATCTGCCCGTCGAGTTCCAACAGCAGGCCGTTGGACCCGTCCACCACGCGGGCTTGAGGATTCTCTGTCACAGTTTGCACCCGGCGAAGCGTAGCGCAGCCGTATCATTGCGGCCATATGCCCGTGCGAGCGACCAAGCGGGGAGCCGAGCGCACCCGTCTGGAGCGCGACTGCGACGTGCTCGTGTGCGGCGCCAGCTTCGCCGGCCTCGCCGTCGCGCGCGAACTGGCCGGATCGGGCGCGCGGGTGCTGGTGCTCGACCGCTACGAGCTCGGCGAGCGGCAGACCTCGGCGTGCGCCATGCCCACGGCGTGGATGCGGGCGCTGGAGCTGATGGCATCGCACCGCCAGAGCTTCGACGAGATCGTGGTGCACACCCCGTACCGCAGCGCGCGCTGGTCGCTGCCGTGGTCGTTCTCGACGTTCGACTACCGCGAGCTGTGTGCGCTCATGTGGGAGCAGGCCGCCTGCCCCGAGCTGGAGCTCGAGACCGCCACCGTCACCGGCCGCGCCGGCACCGTGGTCCATACCGACCGCGGTGAGCTGCGCGCGCCGCTGGTCGTCGACGCGCTCGGCTGGCGGCGGGTGCTCTCGGACGGCCCCACGATCCAGCCGCCGAATGCGCGCCTGTCGCGCGGCCTGGAGGTCCATCCGCACGGCAGCGGCGAGGCGATGGAGCTGTGGATCGACGCCGGCTACGTGCGCGCGGGCTACGGCTGGAGCTTCCCCGCGGGGGAGGAGCTGCGCGTTGGCATCGGCTCGTTCTGGCCCGCGCACCACGTCAAGGAGCCCACCGTGCGCCTGGCGCGCGACCTCGGCCTGCCGCCGGAGGGCTATCAGGGCAACTGGATCCCGCACCAGCTGCGCAGCGCGGTGGAGGACGGCGTGTTCTTCGCCGGCGACTCCGCCGGTCATTGTCTCCCGCTCACCGCCGAGGGCATCCGCACCGCGCTCTACTTCGGCCTCGCCTGCGGGCGCGAGCTGCGCGCGGTGGTGGAGCGGCGCCGAGGACGCGAGCAGGCGCTCGCGCGCTACGGCGCCTTCTCGGACGCGCACGAGCGCAAGTACCGCTGGATGCTGAACGTGCAGCGCGCGGTCGGGCAGATCACGCCGAGCCGCGCGATGACGGAGATCGCGCGGGCGTTCGAGAGCCGCCGGCTGTGCCGCTGGGTGTTCGAGCGCTACCTGGAGATCGCGCCGCCGTCGTTCGTGGCGGCCGCGCCGACCCCGCGGGCGCCGCGCGGACGCCTGGCCGCGGTGGGCGAGGCGGCCGCGGGCGCGGCCTGAGGAGCGGCTGCGCCGGCCGGCGGCCGGCGGCGCGCCAGCCACCGCGGCGCCAGCCGCCGCGGGTCCGCGCTCAGGCGACCTCGCGCAGGCGCGGCCTGAGCGTGTCGAGGGCGGCGAGCGCGAGCCGGCTGGCGTGCATGGCGCTGGCCCAGGAGACCTCGGCGAGCAGCCCGTCGGCGGCGACCCTGTCGCCGGCCAGGAACACCCCGTCGCCGCGGTCGACCGCCGGGCGCTCGCGCCACGTGCTGCCCGGCATGTCGATCGCGCCGCTGCGCGCGTCCATCACCTGGCGCCGACGCCACGTCTCGCGCCCGCGCCAGTCCTCCAGCCCCACGTCGAGCAGGCGCTCCAGGCGCAGCGTGGCCTGGTCGGCGCTCTCCTGCGGGCGGATCGGCATCTGTGCCTGGACCAGCTCCTCACCGTCGGGGGCGATCGACGGGTTGGTGGTGGAGTAGCGCCCGATCCAGCCCGACTCGTCCATGTCGGAGACGAGCGCGGGGTCGCCGCGGCGGTGGCGCAGGCCGAGGTCGATGCAGACGGTCTTGCCGCTGGGCCAGCTCAGCTCGCGCTCGCCGAGCAGCTCGCGCGCCTGCTCGAGCTCGGCGGTGACGATCACGGGGGGCGGCGGCAGCTCCTGGACGCGCGCGCCGGTCTGCACGTCCACGCCGAGCCGGCGCACGCGCCGCTCGAGCGAGTCGACCAGCGCGCTCCAGCCGCCCACCGGGTAGCGCACCGGCGTGGGGGTCGACAGCAGCAGCCTGACCGCGCGCGGCCACGTGAACGCCGCGGAGAGCTCGCCGGGGTCGTGGTGGTAGGTGAACACCCCGCAGGCCGAGGACAGCAGCGCGGCGGTGCGCTCGTCGCTGTGGCTGGCAGCCCAGGTGCGGAAGTCCACGTCGACCGGCGCTTCGCGCCCGCGCAGGCGCAGCACGCTCGGCAGCACGCCCAGCGGCGGCGTGCGCCGCAGCGCGCCGTCGACGCGCAGGCGCGCCGCCGTCAGCCGCGGCTTGCAGTAGGCGGGCAGGATCTCGCGCTCGCGCATCCACTGCCAGAAGGGCCCTTCGTAGAGGGCGTGCGGGCCGAGGTTCGCCCGATAGGGGCCGTCGGTGCTGCGGGCGCGACCGCCGAGGCGCTCGTGGGCCTCGAGCAGCGTCACGGCTGCGCCCTCTTCGGCGCACTGGATCGCCGCCGTCAGCCCCGCGATGCCGCCGCCGACGATCGTCACATGCCTGTGCGCGCTGGTGCTGCCGTTGCTCTGGCTCATCGTCGAAGCCTCCATTTTCGGGCCCGCCCCATCGGAGCCGGCGTCGCTCGTATGGACAGTGAGCACAAGCTAGACCGATACTGGCCTGCTTTACAGTGCCAGTGATGGGCGTGGAGAGAGGACCAGTTGCCGATGTGCGGGGGCCCGCCCTGCTGATCGAGCTCGACCGCCGCGGCGAGCTGCCGTTGCACGAGCAGATCGAGCTGACGCTGCGCCGGCGCATCCGCTCGGGCGTGCTCGCAAGCGACGCCCGCCTGCCGTCGACCCGCTCGCTCGCGCGGGAGCTCGGCGTCTCCCGCGGCGTCGTCAGCGAGGCGTACGGCCAGCTGGCGGCCGAGGGGTACCTGACGATCACGCAGGGAGCGCCGGCGCGGGTCGCGCGCGCGGTGCGCACGCTCGCGCCGAGGCCGCAGGCGCGCTCGCTGCTGCAGAGCTATCCCTACCACTTCCACAGCGGCCTGCCCGACCTCGCCGGCTTCCCGCGCGACGCGTGGCTGCGATCGCTGCGCGCGGCGCTGCGCGAGTTCCCGCTGGACTCCGTCGGCTACGGCGACCCGCGCGGCGTGCCGGCATTGCGCGAAGCCCTCAGCGAGTACCTCGGTCGCGTGCGCGGCGTCGAGGCCGACCCCGAGTACACGCTGGTGTGCACCGGCTTCATGCAGGCCTTCTCGCTGGTGTGCCGCGCGCTGAGGGCGCGCGGCGTCCAGAGCATCGCGCTGGAGGACCCCGGCTGGCACGTGCACAGGCTGATCGTGGAGAGCGCCGGCATGGAGATCGTGCCGGTGGCGGTCGACGCGCGTGGCCTGCGCGTGCAGGAGCTGGCGCGCACGGACGCGGCGGCCGTGCTGGTGACCGCCGCCCACCAGTTCCCAACCGGCGTGGTGCTCGCGCCCGAGCGGCGCGCGGCGCTGATCGAGTGGGCGGGCGAGGAGCGGCTGATCATCGAGGACGACTTCGACGCGGAGTACCGCTACGACCGCGTGGCGGTGGGCGCGCTGCAGGGGCTCGCGCCCGAGCACGTCGCCTACATCGGCTCGGCCAGCAAGCGCCTGGCCCCCGGCCTGCGCCAGGGCTGGCTGCTGGCGCCGTCGTGGCTGGCGTGGGAGCTGACCGCGCTGAAGGCCGTGGAGGACGGCGGCTCCGAGACGGTGGGGCAGCTCGCGCTGTGCGACTTCATCGCCCGCGGCGAGCTCGACCGTCACGTGCGCCGCATGCGCCTGCGCTACCAGCGCCGCCGCGAGGCGCTGCTGGAGGCGGTCGCCCGCTGGCTGCCGCAGTGCCGGATCGCGAGCCCAGGCGCAGCCGGCCTGTTCGAGCTGCTGGATCTGCCGGAGGAGCTCGAGGAGCCGCTGCTGCTGCGCGCGGCGGCGGCGCGTGGCGTGGGCATGGAGGGGCTCAGCTGGCACCGCTTCGCCGCGAGCGGCAAGCCGGGCGTGCTGCTGGGCTACGCCAGCCTGCCCGAGCCCGCGATCGAGCAGGGGGTGCGGCTGATCGCCGAGGCGCTCGCCGAGGTCGCCTCCGCATGATCCCTGCTCGCCTCACTTGGCCTCCAGCCAGGTGCGACCGGCGCCCACGTCGACCGCGAGCGGCGGCTCGCGCGGCTCCCACACGCCCACCATCTCGCGCTCGATCAGCTCGCGGGCGCCGGACAGCTCCCGCGGCGGGCCTTCAAACAGCAGCTCGTCGTGGATCGTCAGCAGCAGGCGCGTCTGCATGCCCTCGCTCGCCAGCGCGTGGTGGCAGCGCACCATCGCCAGCTTGATGATGTCGGCGGCGGTGCCCTGGATCACGGTGTTCACCGCCAGGCGCTCGCCGAGCGTGCGCACCTGGTAGTTGCGCGCGCGCAGCTCCGGGATCTGCCGGCGCCGGCCCCACAGCGTGGTCACGTAGCCCTGCTCCTTGGCTCGCTCGATCGTGCTCTGCATCAGCTCGGCCACGCACGGGAAGCGCCCGAGGTAGGCGTCGATGAACTCCCGCGCCTCCTCGCGCGGGATGTTGAGGCGGTCGGCCAGCCCGAAGTCCGACAGGCCGTAGACGATGCCGTAGTTGATCATCTTCGCCTTCGAGCGCATGCCGGGGTCGATCGCGTCGGCCTGGACGGCGAACACGCGCGAGGCGGTGGCGGTGTGCACGTCCTCCCCGCGCGCGAAGATCTCCTTCAGCGCGTCCTCGCCGGCGACGTGGGCCAGCACCCGCAGCTCGATCTGGGAGTAGTCGGCGGAGATCAGCACGCTGCCGTCCTCGGCCTCGAAGCAGCCGCGGATCTCGCGCCCGAGGGGGGTGCGGATGGGGACGTTCTGCATGTTGGGGTTGGTGCTCGAGAGGCGCCCGGTGGTGGCGACGGCCTGCAGGAAGGTGGTGTGGATGCGCGAGCGCTCGTCCACCAGCTCCGGCAGCACGTCGAGATAGGTCTTGATCAGCGTGGAGAGCTCGCGCCAGCGCTCGATCTTGGGCACGATCGCGTGCTCGGAGCGGATCGCCTGCAGCACGCGCGCGTCGGTGGAGTAGCCGGTCTTGCCGCGCCGCTTGCGCGAGAGCCCGAGCTTCTCGAACAGGATCTCGCCGAGCTGCTGGGGGGAGGCGATCAGGAACTCCTCTTCGGCCAGCAGGAAGATGTCCTCTTCCAGCCCCGCGATCTCCTCGCGCACGCGCGCGGTGATGCCGGCCAGGCGCTCGAGGTCGAGCCTCACCCCCAGCAGCTCCATCTCGCGCAGCACCGCCACCAGCGGCAGCTCGATGTCGCGCATCACGCCGTCGAGATCGCGCTCTGAGATCTGCTCGCGCTGCCAGTCGGCCAGCACGCCGAGCATCACCGCGTCGGCGGCGAGCGGGTCCTCCAGGTCGCTCGCCAGCCCGCGCTCCTCGCACAGCTCCGCCAGCGGGTAGCCGCGCCGCGCGGGCTCGAGCAGGTAGGCGCCGAGCAGCGTGTCGTGCGCCAGGTTCGCCGGCACCAGCCCCAGCGACTTGGCGTCGTGGGTCACGAGCGGGCGCTCGCCGCAGGCCGCCGCCACCTGCTCGCCGCCGGCGCAGTCCCCCACCAGCGCCTCGCCGGCGGCCACCGCCGCGAAGCGCCAGGGCGCCCCTTCGGCGAACAGCTCGCCCTCGGCGGGCTCGCTGGCGCGCGCCAGCAGCACCAGCTCCTGCTGGGGGTCGCCGAAGCCCGCCAGATCGGCCACGGCGCCCTCGCGCACGCGCGCGGTCAGGCGCACCTCCGCGGCGGGGGCCGGCGCCGCCGCATCGGCGTCCCCGAGCGCCTCCTCCAGGCGGCGGAGCGGGTCGCGCAGCTCGTAGCGGCGGAAGGTCTCGCGCAGGCGCGAGCGGTCCGGCTCGCGGGCGGCCTCGGCGGCCAGGTCCAGCTCCACCGGCACGTCGCGCTGCACGGTCGCCAGCCGCATCGACACGCGCGCGTCCTCGGCGTGCTCGACCAGGTTCTGTTTGCGCTTCGCTCCTTTCACCTCGTCCACGTGCGCCAGCACCTGCTCCAGCGAGCCGAAGCTCTGCAACAGCTCGCTGGCGGTCTTCTCGCCGACGCCGGGGATGCCGGGGATGTTGTCGGAGGTGTCGCCCTTCAGGCCGTAGAAGTCGGGGATCAGCTCCGGCGGTATGCCGTAGCGGTCGATCACCGCCTGGCGGTCGTAGATCTTGGTCTCGGTGATGCCGCGTGCGGTCGCCATCACCTTCACCACGCCGGCCTCGTCGATCAGCTGGAAGACGTCGCGGTCGCCGGTGACGATCATCACCTCCAGCGGCTCCTCGGCGCAGCGCGCCTGCTCGGCCAGGGAGGCGATCACGTCGTCGGCCTCGTAGCCCTCCACCTTCACGTTGCGGTAGCCGAATGCCTCCACCAGCGGTTCCATCGCCGGCCACTGCTGCTTGAGCAGGTCGGGCCTCGAGCGGCGCTGCGCCTTGTACTCGGAGAACAGCTCGCTGCGCCCGGAGGTGCCGGCGTCCCAGGCCACCACGGTGGGCGCCACGCCGTACTCGGAGACGATCTTCACGAGCATCGAGGCGAAGCCGAAGATCGCGTTGGTGGGCTCGCCGGTGGAGGTGGCGATCGACTCCGGCAGCGCGAAGAAGGCCCGGTAGACGAGGCTGGGCCCGTCGAGCAGGAACAGCCGCCGCGATGCGCCTGCCGCCGCAGCCGGGGCGGCGCCCGCGGGGCTGGAGCGGCCGCGGGCGCGCGCGCCCTGCGCGGTGGGGGTCTGCGCGTTCACGTGTGAGCACTCTACGAGCCCGCCGGGCGGGGCGCGCACGCGCGGCGCCCGGCCTCCGCGGCACGTGGCTCGCGTGTCATAACTCCTAAGATCACCCGGCCACACGACCGAGGGAGCTGGTTCTTTCAGGTGAGCGCCACGCCGAGCGCCCAATATCGCCTCACGATCCGCGTCAGGCTCGACGACGCCCAGGGCATCCTGGGCAGGCTGGAGAGCGCCGTCGGCGACGCCGGCGGCATCGTCGGCGCGGTCGACCTGGTCGAGGTCGACGGCAACACCAGCCTGCGCGACATCGTGGTCGACGCCTCCGGCCACGAGCACTGGCGGCGCATCCTCGAGGCGATCGACGCGATCGAGGGCGCCGAGGTGCTGGAGACGACCGACCGCACCTTCCAGCTGCACGAGGGCGGCAAGCTCGAACAGGCCAACAAGTACCCGCTGAAGACGCGCGAGGACCTGTCGATGGTCTACACCCCCGGCGTGGCCCGCGTGTGCCTGTCGATCGCCGACGACGAGCGCCGCGCCTTCCGCTACACGATCAAGGCCAACACCGTGGCGGTGGTCTCCGACGGCACCGCCGTGCTCGGGCTGGGCGACATCGGGCCGCGGGCCGCGATGCCGGTGATGGAGGGCAAGTGCTGCCTGTTCAAGGAGTTCGCCGGCGTCGACGCCTTCCCGATCTGCCTCGACACCACCGACCCCGACGAGATCGTGCGCACCGTCAAGCTGATCGCGCCGGCCTTCGGCGGCGTCAACCTCGAGGACATCTCCGCGCCGCGCTGCTTCGAGATCGAGGAGCGGCTGATCCGCGAGCTCGACGTGCCCGTCTTCCACGACGACCAGCACGGCACGGCCGTGGTGGTGATGGCGGCGCTGCTGAACGCCGTGAAGCTGACCGGCCGGCGCCTGGAGGAGCTCGAGGTGCTGATCATCGGCCTCGGCGCCGCCGGCATCGCCGTCACCAGGATCCTGCTCGCCGCCGGCGTGCGGCGCATCGTCGGCGCCGACTCGCGCGGCGCCCTGCACGTGCAGCGCGAGGACTACCTCGACGGCTCGATGAACGCGGTCAAGCGCTGGTTCGCCGAGGTCACCAACCCCGAGTGCCGCGCGGGCGCGCCGGCGGACGTGATCGACGGCGCCGACCTGCTGGTCGGCCTGTCCGGGGCGCGCGTGCTGCCCGCCGAGGCGCTGGCGCGCATGAACGCCGACGCGATGGTGTTCGCGATGGCCAACCCGAACCCCGAGGTGCTGCCCGAGGAGGCCGCGCCGCACGTGCGGGTGATGGCCACCGGGCGCTCGGACTACCCCAACCAGATCAACAACGTGCTGTGCTTCCCCGGCATCTTCCGCGGCGCGCTCGACGTGCGCGCGGGCGCAATCACGGAGGAGATGAAGATGGCAGCCGCGCACGCGATCGCGGCGATCGTGCAGGACGGCGAGCTGCGCGAGGACTACATCATCCCGTCCGTCTTCAACCGCGACGTGGCCCCGGCCGTGGCGGAGGCTGTGGCCGCGCAGGCGCGCGCCTCGGGCGCCGCGCCGACGACGCAGGACGGGCTCGCGCCGGCCGCCATCCCCGGCGACGCGGCCGCCGCGCTCGTCGACGGCCGCGCGTGAGAGGGGCCGGCGCGTCGAGGGGGTGGGCGCGCTGCGCGTGACGCTCACCGGCGCCACCGGGCTGATCGGCCTCCGGCTGCTCGCGGCCCTGCGCGAGCGCGGCGCGGAGGTGACGGTGCTCACGCGCGCGCCGGAGCGCGCACGTGCGCGGCTCGGCGAGGTCGAGGCGGTCGCCTGGGACCCCACGCGCGAGCCCGCCCCCGTGGCGGCGCTGCGGGGGCGCGACGCGGTCGTCCACATGGCGGGCGAGCCCGTGGCGCAGCGCTGGACGGCGCGGGCCCGCGAGGCGATCGCGCAGTCGCGCACGCTGGGCACCCGCCACCTGGTGGCGGGGCTGGCGGCCGCACGCCCCGGCCCGCGAGCGCTCGTGAGCTCCTCGGCGATCGGCTACTACGGCGTCCACGGCGAAGAGCCGCTCGACGAGGACGCGCCGCCGGGCACGGACTTCCTGGCGGGCGTGTGCGTGGAGTGGGAGGCCGCCGCGGCGGCGGCGCGGGCGCTCGGCACGCGCGTGGCGACGGTGCGCACGGGCGTGGTGCTCGACCGGGCCGGCGGGGCGCTCGCGAAGATGCTGCCGCCGTTCAGGCTCGGGCTCGGAGGCCCGGTCGCCGGGGGACGCCAGTACGTCTCCTGGATCCATGCCGACGACGTCGTGGGGATGGTGCTGGCGGCGCTCGCCGACGAGCGCTGGAGCGGCCCGGTCAACGCCACCGCCCCGCAACCGGCCACCAACCGCGAGCTCGCGCGCGCGCTCGGACGTGTGCTGGGACGCCCCGCCCTGCTGCCGGTGCCGGCGCTGGCGCTGCGCGCGCTCTACGGGGAGATGGCGGAGATCGTCACCGGCGGCGCCCGCGTGCTGCCCGCCAGGGCGCTGGTGCTGGGGTACCAGTTCGCCTACCCGCAGCTCGAGCCGGCGCTGCGGGCGGCGCTGGCGGGCTAGCGTCCATCGCAAGCAGCGGCTGTCGACGCCGCTAGTTGCCCTGTTTGCCTGACCTGATCTCCGTCGCGATCACGTTCGGCGGCGGAGCGGACGGCATCGGGCTAGGCGGTGCCGGCGGTGGCGATGACGGCGGGTTGGGCATCTCTACTGCACGAGTGTAACGATCAGCGCTGCCACCAAGGCGAGGATCTCGAACCCGAGCGCGACGATCGCTTCCCGCACCTTCTCGGCTGCATTCTCGAGTATCGCTTGGTTGTGTCGGTAGAAATCGTCGAGGTAGCCGGCCGCGGAGGCTTGCATCTGGCGCAGTTCCGCGTTGCTTTCCGCCGCCACCTTTAGCAGCTCACCACCAAGCAGCCCCGCGCGCCGGTCCTTCGGGAACAGCGCCGCGCCGCAACACCGCGCACACCAGAAGTACGCCAGAGCAGCGACCCCGAACGGGATCGCCGCGCGGGAGGACGCGCCGCCAAGGGCAACTGCCGCCACCGGCACGACGATCGATGCCGCCGAGAGGATCGCGGTCGCCTTTTCGCGCAGCTGGTTCTCGCTGCCATCCTGGGCTTCCAGCGCGGCGCGCGACAGTTCCAGGGCAAGTTCCTCGGGGGAGTTGGCCACGAGGCACAAAGTACGGCGGTGGCAGGACAAACGAGCTCGCGTCCGGGTCCCCGCCTCAGCATGTGGGAATGCTGGGCGCCCTCACGCGTGCGCCGGCAGCGCCTCCGGGCGCTCGCGCGGGCGGTTGTCGGTCTCGATGATCACCCGGCAGGGCCGCTTGCTGAGCAGGTAGGCGGCGGTCGGCCCGATGCGCTGCTCGCCGGCGGGCGCGTGGATCGTCGACCAGTAGATCACGTCGCAGCCCACGCGTTCGGCTTCCTCGACCAGAGCCGCGCCGGGGTTGCGCGTGCGGATCAGGCCGGTGTGGATCTTGATGCCCGCCCGCCGCGCCTGGATGCGAGCGCTCTCCAGCACCGAACGCCCATGCGCCTCCTCCTCCTCGAGCCCCGCCTCCAGCGAGAGCTGGCTCGGCACCGGCAGCACGTAGATCGCGTACACCACCCCGTCCTCGCCGATCAGCTTGGCCGCGCTGCGCAACGCCGACGCGCTCACGTCGTCGCCGAAGATCGGCACCAGCGCCGTCTTGTACTCCAGCTCCTCGAAGTCCGGCGGGCGCTCGGCGCGCTCGATGCGGTAGGAGGCGCGCGCGTCGAGACCCTGACGACGGCGGTAGACGAAGTAGCCGGCCATCCCCACCAGCATCCAGGGGATGCCGATCGTGCGCGCCTCGCCGTGCAGGGCCACCACCGCACACCAGGCGGCGAACGTGCCCATTGCGCCCAGCACCGCGGTCAGCGGGATCGAGCTGCCGCCGATGCTGAGGTTCCACGGCAGCCGGTAGGGGCGCTCGCGGTCGGGGTCGCGCACGCGCAACGCCACGATCGACACGTGCGCGGTGGTGAACGACAGCATCGCCCCGAACGAGTAGAGGTTCCCGAGCAGTTTCGTCTCGCCGGGGATGATCAGCAGCGCGGCGAGCACCGAGAAGAACACGATCGTGAACCACGGCGTGCGGTAGCGCGCGTGCAGTTGCGAGAACAGGCTCGGCAGCTGGCGGTGCTCGGCCAGCGACCACGACAGCCGCGAGATGCCGATCAGCCCGGCGTTGGTGGCGATGAACAGGATCGTGGCGGCGAGCACGCCGACGTAGTCTTTGGCGGCGGTCAGGACCACGCCGTGCAGGCCCAGGCGGGTAACGATCCCGAGCACGGGGTCGTTTTCGTAGGTGGTGCCGAGCTGGGTGGCGTAGTGGCCGGCGTGCTTGACGACCGGAAGCGCCGACAGCGCCACCACGGAGATGCCGGCGTAGACCCCGAGCACCGCGATGACCACGCGGTTGACCGCCCTGGGCACGTCCTCGCCGGGGTCTTTAGCCTCCTCGGCCATGTTGGAGACCGTCTCGATGCCGGTGTAGGCGACCATCGCCACCGACAGCGCGAAGATCAGCCGCGTCCACGTGGGCGCCACGCCGAGGTGCACCTGGTCGACGAGCAGCTTGGGGTTCAGCACCAGCACGAAGCCGAGGCCCACGAGCAGGCACTGCGTGCACAGGTCGGTGACCGCCAGCACCAGGTTGAGCTTCGCCGACTCGCCCAGGCCGCGGATGTTCAGTGCGGCCAGCAGCACGATCGTGATGATCCCGCCGAAGATGTCGCCGGGGTTGTGCGTCAGCGCCGGGAAGAACGCGCCTAGGTAGTGCGGCACGAAGAAGGCGGAGATGGCGATCGTGATGATGTAGTCGAGGCTCAGCGCCCAGCCGGCGAAGAAGGAGACGACGTCGTTGAAGGCATGGCGCGCGAAGGAGGAGGAGCCGCCCGCTTCGGGGAACATCGCCGCCCCCTCCGCGTAGGTCTTGGCGGTCAGCACGAACAGGCCGCCGGCGAACATGAACACCAGCGGCGTCAGCCCGAGCGCGTAGTAGGCGACCAGGCCCAGCGCGTAGTAGACGGAGGAGCCCACGTTGCCGTAGGCGGTGGCGAACAGGCCCGAGACGCCCACCGAGCGGCGCAGTCCGTGCTCTGTGAGCCGTGCCATCGATCGAGCAGGCTAGAGGGAAAGCAGGCGGCCCGTCCCGCGCGGGGGGCCGAGTGCAACATCCCGTGCACCCCAGTCGCCAAAGCAGGATTGGGCCGTATGATCCCGACGACCGGGCGCGGGCCAGCCGGCCACGGCGGTCTCCCGGCACACGCTATGGAAACGGCGCGACGCGAAAACTACGACTCGGGCGAGGACTTCGTCCTCGAATACGGCGAGCTCCGCTTCACCTTCAACGAGGCGGACTTCTCCGAGCGCTGCGAGCAGGCCGCGCTGAAGCTCGGCTTCGTCGGCGGCAGGCTCGGCGAGGACGAGCTCGAAGACCTCGTCAACCTGGCCGTCAACGGCGAGATCCTGGACCCGGCGTCGGCGCTCGGGGAGCACGTCAACGACTGCTGGCCGGAGCTCGTGGGGCCGGCCGAGCGCTCGCTCGTGCACTGGCTGCGCAGGCTCGTGTTCCGCGGCGCCTGGCTCGACCAGCGGGTCAAGGAGGGAGAGCTCGCGGTCAGCTTCGACGAGCGCTCCGGCGGCTTCCGCTACGTGCAGCCCGCCGAGGCCGGCTCGGCGCGCGCGGGCGACCCGATCGAGCTGGCGCCAGAGCCCTCCTGGAACAGGGTCGCGTACCGCCGCTAGGACGCCGCCTCGATCGCCGCTAGGCGGGCCTTGCGGATGGCGGCGGCGCCGTCCTCGCCGACGAGCAGCTCGGGGCGCAGGGTGGCGGAGGCGATCAGGTCGAGGATCGGCTCGCGGCCGGTGGAGGCGAGCGCGCGGTCGAGCGCGATCACGCTCGTCTCGCCGCCCAACGGCTGCTCGGCGGTGGCGATCACGGTCAGCGAGCCGCCCTCGCTCAGGTTGCGGGCCGCCGCCAGCGCCTTGCGGGCCGCGTGCGGGTGCAGCGCGTCGAGGCTGTCGATCGCCACCAGCGCGTCGCCGCCGCGCGAGGCCAGACGCCTGGCGGCGTCCAGCGCGCGCTCGACCGCCTGATCGGCGGCGTCGGCCGAGGTGGCGAAGTCGAGCGCCGCGATCGGCGCCGGCTCGCCCTCCCGCCACTGCGCGATCTCCTCCGGCCTCACGCCCACCAGCACCAGGCTCAGCTCCAGGCCGGCGCGCGCCTTCAGCGCCTCGAGCATGCGCCTGAGCGTCTCGGTCTTGCCGGCGCCGCGTGCGCCCACGATCGTCGCACGCGAACCCAGGCCCAGCGGCGTGAGCCACTCGATCGCCTCCAGGGTGGCGTCCTTCGCGTCGAGCGCCAGCCGCTCGCTCGGCCAGCGCACCGGCAGCTCGTCGTAGCGGGCGCCGTCGGACACGCTGTCGGCGGAGGCGCCGTTGATGGTGTCGATGCGCAGGAGCGAGGGGTAGCGCTCCGAGCGGCGCGGCGTGCGCACCGGGCCGGTCACGCGATCGCCGGAGACCAGCTCGCAGCGCCGCACCTGCGCGGCGGAGATGTACACGTCCTCGTCGGATGGCTCGGGCGGGTCCACGCGCAGGAAGCCGGAGCCGTTGCCCAGCACCTCGACCACGCCGGCCGCGATGCGCGCGGGCTCGCCTTGCGAGCCCTCCTGCTCGGCGTCCGCCGCGCGCCCGCGCTCGCCGTCCTCGGCGCTCTCGCGCGCGCGCCGCGAGCGTGAGGGGCGTCGCCTGCCTGCCTGTCCCCGCGCCGCGGGGGCGCCCCTCGAGGTCCGTGTGCGCGTAGGCGTTTCGGGCTCGCTCGCCTCGCCGTCGTCGTCGCGCGCCGGCGCAGCGGAGCCCGCGTGCTCGAGGATGGCGGCGATCAGATCTTCCTTGCGCAGGCGCCGGAAGCTCTCCAGCCCCACCTGGTCGGCGATCGCGTGCAGGTCGGCCAGCGGGCTCGCCTCAAGCTCGGAGCGCTCGAGTACTGTCATTGTCGGTCCTCTTTCGTCGTGGATGGGCGGTTGGCGTCCCCGCGCGTTGACCAGCGCCGGGCACCCGCGCCCACAGCCTAGCGGCGCCGCCGGCCGTTGCCGGCCCGGCCGCCCCGAGCGGGCCCCGCGGCCGCCGCCCTCGCCATGCCCCGGCCCGGCGCCCGCACGAGCGCGCCCCGGCGCGCTGCACGCCGCTCAACGGCTCGGCGCAGGGGCGGGCCGCGAGGCCCGCTCGTAGCGGATCTCCTCGCTCAGACCGAGCTCGCGCGGCGGCCGCAGGCGTCCCTCGAGCGCTGCGGAGACGGTGAGGAAGTCGCGCGCGCCGGCGACGTCGTGGACGCGGAAGATGTGCGCGCCGTGCCGCACGCCGTGAGCCAGCGCAGCGAGCGTGCCGGCCCCCCGCGCCCGCGGCGAGCGCCCGGTGAGCGCGCCGATGAAGTCCTTGCGCGAGATCGCCATCAGCAGCGGGCGGCCGAGCTCGTGCAGCGCGCCCAGCCCGCGCAGCAGCTCGATCGTCTGCGCCGGCGTCTTCGCGAAGTCGGGCCCCGGATCCACGATCAGCTGCTCGCTCGCCACTCCCTGCGCCCGCGCGAGCGCGATCCGCTCGCCCAGGAAGGCGAGCACCTCGGCGGTGACGTCCGCGTAGAGGCCCGGATCCTGCAGGCGCTCGCGCGGCGCCGCGCGCGTGTGCATCAGCACCAGCGCCGCGCCGCTCTGCGCGCACACGCGCGCCAGCTCGGGGTCGCGCAGGCCGCTGACGTCGTTGACGATGCTGGCGCCGGCGGCGATCGCGGCGCGCGCCACAGCCGGCTTGTAGGTGTCCACCGAGACCAGCGCCCCCAGCTCGCCCGCGAGGCGCTCCACCAGCGGCGCCACGAGCTCGATCTCGCGCCCGACCGGGGTCGGGGGGCTCCCGGTCGAGGCTGACTCGCCGCCCACGTCGAGCATGTCCGCGCCCGCCCGCAGCAGCTCTTCGGCCAGGCGCACCTGGTCCTCGAGGCGCGGATAGCGCCCGCCGTCGCTGAAGGAGTCGGCGGAGGCGTTGACGATGCCCATCAGCAGCGGCCCGCCGGCGCCGGCCGGCCGCTCGCCCTCGCCGCCGCCGCCCAGCTCGAGCGTGCGCGCGCGCGCCCGCAGCGTCAGCGCCGGCGCGCTCACGGCGCCGCCGCGGGCTCGCGCCGCGGGGGGGCGTCGTGATCGCGGATGGACGCCCCCACGAGCCCCTCGGCGGCCGCCTCGCGCGCGAAGACCGCCAGCTCGCGCTCCGCGCGCGCGCCATCCCAGGCGAGCTCGCGCGCCATCGTCTCCGCGACCCTGCGCAGCGTCTGCGAGCCGAGCTCGCCCGCCCCCGTCAGGGCGCGGGCGGCCAGCAGGCCGAGGCGGGTGCGCCGCAGCAGCACGTCGCCGAGGCTGCGGGCCTGCTCGCGGCGCGCCGCCAGCGCGACCTCGGCGAGCAGGTCGGGCAGGCCGGGCACGATCGGCTGCGCCAGCTCGGCGCGCTCGGCGGCGAGCGCCAGCACCTGGTGCGCGGCGTAGCCGTAGCGGGCGGCGAGCGCCCGATAGGGGTCCGCGCCCGCGGTCGCGCCGACGCCCTCCACGCGGGGCAGCTCGTCGGCGTCGATCGCCTGCCCCAGCGGGATCTCGTGGGTGCGGCAGGGCGCGTCGCGGGCGTCGCGCTCGACCAGGCGGTCGACGGTCATCTTGGCCATGCGCCGCCAGGTGGTGAGCTTGCCGCCGGTGATCGTGATCATGCCCGAGGAGGTCTCGTACAGCTCCGCCTTGCGCGAGATGTCGACCGACTTCTTGGAGTCGCCGGTGGAGATCAGCGGGCGCACCCCTGCGAACGCGCCGGTGAGCGAGGCCGACGTGAGGGCGGTGCCGAAGAAGGCGTTGACGGCGTCGAGCAGGTACTCGACGTCCTCGCCCGAGGGGCGGATGTGCTCGAGCGGCCCCTCGTAGTCGTTGTCGGTGGTGCCCACCAGCGCGTGCCCCAGCCAGGGCAGCGCGAAGATCGTGCGCCCGCCGCCGGCGGGCACGATCGCGCCGCCCACCAGCGGCAGGTCCTCGTGCGTGAGCGTCACGTGCGTGCCGCGGCTGGGGCGGATGCGCGGCAGCTCGGCCTCGTCGTGCAGCTCCTGCGGGCGCAGCTCGTCGGCCCACACGCCGGTGGCGTTGATCACGTTGGCGGCGCGCAGCTCGAAGCGCTCGCCGCTCTCCACGTCGAGCGCGCTCACGCCGCAGGCGCTGCCGCCGCGCTCGAGCAGGCCGGTGACCGCCACGCGGTTGGCGCACACCGCGCCGAAGCGCTCGGCCTCGCCGAGCACGGTGAGCACCAGCCGGGCGTCGTCGGTCTGGCAGTCGTAGAACAGGTAGCCGCTGGTGGGCGCGCGCGCCGCCAGCGCCGGCAGCAGCTCCACCACCTCCTCGCCGGAGATCACGCGGTGGCGCTCAGGGCTCCAGGACTCGCCCCTGCCGCGACGGCCGCCCGCGCCCTTGCGCGAGCGCTCGCGCGACATCACGTCGTACAGGTTCAACCCCACCCCCACCAGGCGGTCGGGGTGGGCGCCCTCGAAGGCCGGCACCACCAGCGGCAGCGGGCGCACCAGGTGGGGGGCGAGCGCCACCATCAGCTGGCGCTCGAGCAGCGCCTCGCGCACCAGCCCGAGGTCGAAGTTCTGCAGGTAGCGCAGGCCCCCGTGCACGAGCTTGCTGGAGCGCGAGGAGGTGCCGGAGGCGTAGTCCGCGCGCTCCAGCAGCGCCACGCTGTAGCCGCGGGCGGCGGCGTCCAGCGCCACCCCGGCGCCGGTGATGCCGCCGCCCACCACCGCCACGTCGAACTCCTCCTGCGCCAGCGCCGCCAGGGCCTGCTTGCGGTCGATCACCCCAAGCAGTCTCGCAGCTACAGCTGCGCCAGCTCGGCGGTGATTTCCGAGACCGCGGACTTCGCGTCCCCGAACAACATCGAGGTCTCCGGCTCGTAGTAGAGCTCGTTTTCGATGCCCGCGAAGCCGGGGTTCATGGAGCGCTTGATCACGATCACCGAGCGGCTCTCGTTGACTTCCAGGATCGGCATGCCGTAGATCGGCGAGGAGGGGGTGTTCTTGGCGGCCGGGTTGGTGACGTCGTTGGCGCCGATCACCAGCGAGACGTCGGTGCGGGCGAACTCCTGGTTGGCCTCCTCCATCTCCTCGAGCTGGTCGTAGGGGACGTCCGCCTCGGCCAGCAGCACGTTCATGTGCCCCGGCATGCGCCCCGCCACCGGGTGGATCGCGTAGCCGATCTCCACGCCGCGTTTTTCGAGCTCCTTGGTGAGCTCGCGCACCGCGTGCTGGGCCTGCGCCACCGCCATGCCGTAGCCGGGCACGATCATCACGCGGTTGGCGTAGGCGAGCTGGATGGCGGCGTCGGCGGCGCTGGTGGCGCGCACCGTGCCCGCGTGCTCGCCCGCGCCTTCCGCGCCGGCGACCGCGCCGCCGCCGCCGAAGCCGCCCGCCACGATCGCCGGGATCGAGCGGTTCATCGCCACCGCCATCAGGTTCGTGAGGATCGAGCCTGAGGCGCCGACGATCATGCCGGCCACGATCAGCGCGGGGTTGTCGAGCGCGACGCCGGTGGCGGCCGCGGACAGCCCCGTGAAGGCGTTCAGCATCGAGATCACCACCGGCATGTCGGCTCCCCCGATCGGCAGCACCACCGCGTTGCCGAGCAGCGCCGCCACCACCAGCATGCCGATGAACAGCAGCTGCGAGTGCGCCCCCGCGATCAGGTCCACGCCCGCGGCCAGCGCCAGCACCAGCAGCACCAGGTTGACCGCCTGCTGGCCCGCGCCCAGCGTGATCGGGCGTCCGGGGATCACTTCCTGGAGCTTGCCGAAGGCGATGTTGGAGCCCCAGAAGGAGATCGAGCCGACGATCGCCGCGAACACGGAGAAGATCGCCACGTACGTCGGCACGGCGCCGTAGGTGACGGTGTGGACGAGGCCCCCGGCGGGGCCGAACGGGCTCACTACGCGATAAGTGTGCCCGCCGTAGGAGGAGCCGTAGTGGCGGAACTCCACCCACGAGATCAGCGCCACCGCGCCGCCGCCGACGCCGTTGAACAGCGCCACCATCTGCGGCATCGCGGTCATCTTCACCTGGCGCGCCGCCGGCACGCCGACGGCGGTGCCGAGCGCCACGCCCAGCGCGATCAGCCCCCAGTTGCCCTCGCTGCGCTGCAGCAGCGTCGCCACCACCGCGATCGCCATGCCCACCGCGGCGGTGCGGTTGCCGCGCACCGCGGTGGTCGGCCCCGCCAGGCCGCGCAGCCCCTGGATGAACAGCGCGAAGGCGACGATGTAGAGCACGTAGATGAAGCTCTGGCTCTGCAGGAAGGTGGTGGCGATCGGCGCGGCGCTCACTGACCCTCCCCCTTGTGCTCCTCCGCGACGCCGGCGGTGGGCTCGTCCTTGGGCTTGGGGCGCGACTTGAACATCTCGAGCATGCGGTCGGTGACGAGGAAGCCGCCGACGATGTTGATCGTGCCGAAGGCCACCGCGATCACCAGCAGCGCCTTGCTGAACGCGTTGAGCCCGGCCAGCCCCAGCAGCACGAGGCCGCCCAGCAGCACGATCCCGTGGATCGCGTTGGTGCCCGACATCAGCGGCGTGTGCAGCGTGTTGGGCACCTTCGAGATCACCACGAAGCCGATGAACCCCGCCAGCACGAGGATCGCGAGGTTGGTGGTGAGCACGCTCGCCAGCGGCATCACGCGCCGCCCCCGGCCGGCGCCGAGCGCTCCGGGGCGGACGGCGCGGGCGCCGCCCCCACGGTGGCCTCCACCGCCTTCCTGGCCCCGTCGTTGACGATCTCCCCGTCGCGCACCACGCACGCGCCCTTCACGATCTCGTCCTCGAAGTCGAGCTTCAGCTTGCCCTCCTCGTCCACGAACAGCTCCAGCAGCGCCTGCACGTTGCGCGCGAACAGCTGCGAGGAGTGCTCGGCCATGGTGGCCGGCAGGTTCAGCGGCGAGACGATCTTGACGTCGTGGCGCACCACCGTCTCGCCCGGCTCGGTCAGCTCGCAGTTGCCGCCGGCCTCGCCGGCCAGGTCGACGATCACCGAGCCCGCCTTCATCCCCTCGACCGCCTCCGCGGTCACCAGCCTGGGGGCGGGGCGCCCCGGCACCAGCGCGGTCGTGATCACCACGTCGAAGCCCTTGATCGCGTCGGTCAGCGCCTGCTGCTGGCGCGCGCGCTCCTCGGCGGTGAGCTCGCGCGCATAGCCTCCCTCGCCGCTGGCCTCGACGCCCAGATCGAGCCACTGCGCGCCGAGCGACTGGACCTGCTCGGCCACCTCCGGGCGCACGTCGTAGCCGGTAGTGCGTGCCCCCAGCCGCTTGGCGGTGGCGAGCGCCTGCAGCCCCGCCACGCCGACCCCCAGAACCAGCACCTTCGCCGGGGGGATCGTGCCGGCGGCGGTCATCAGCATCGGGTAGAAGCGCCCCATCTCCTCGGCGCCCAGCAGCGCCGCGCGGTAGCCGGCGACGTTGCTCTGCGAGGACAGCGCGTCCATCGCCTGCGCGCGCGAGATGCGCGGGATCGCCTCCATCGCGAACGCGGTCGCCTTCGCCTCGGCCAGCGCGCGGATCGTCTGCGGGCTCGTGAGCGGGGCGAGGAAGCCGATCAGGATCGAGCCCGAGCCGAGCGAGCGGATCGCCTCGGGGTCGGGCGGCGCGATCGTCACCACCACGTCCGAGCGCCACACCGCGGCGGCGTCCGCCGCGATGCTCGCGCCGGCCTCGGCGAAGGCCTCGTCGCTCAGCAGCGCGTCCGCGCCGGCGCCGCTCTGCACGAGCACCTCGAGGCCCTTCGCGACCAGCTTGCTCACGACCTCCGGCACGAGCGCCACCCTGTGCTCGCCCGCCGCGGCCTCCTTCGGAACTCCGATCCGCATCACCAGGGGCGAGAACGTACCCGATCGCACCGATCAGCGGCGGGCCGGTGCCCGCGCCGGGCGCACGGGCACGCGCCCCAGGGCGGCGGGCGCGTATGCGAGACTCGACCCTTCAGGGCAGCCATGACGGTCAATCTCACGCGCATCTACACCAAGCTCGGCGACGGCGGCGAGACCCACCTGGGCGACATGAGCCGCGTCTCCAAGCTGCACCCGCGCGTGGAGGCATACGGCACCGTCGACGAGCTCAACGCCTGCATCGGCGTGGCGCTGCTGGCGGCGGACATGCCGGAGCGCTTCGCCGCCTGGCTGCGGCGGGTGCAGAACGACCTGCTGGACCTGGGCGCCGACCTGTCGGTGCCATCCCCCGCCGAGCAAGCCGGCGAGGAGCAGCGCCCGCCAGCGCCCGCACGGGTGCGCCTGCGCGTCAGCGGCGAGTACACGAGCTGGCTCGAGCACGCCTGCGACGAGGTCAACGCCACGCTGGCGCCGCTGCGCTCGTTCGTGATCCCCGGCGGCACGCCCGCGGCGGCGCAGCTGCACGTCTGCCGCACCGTCTGCCGCCGCGCCGAGCGGCGCGCGATCGCAGTCGGCGACGAGGTCAGCCCGGAGGTCGTGCGCTACCTCAACAGGCTCTCCGACCTGCTGTTCATCCTCAGCCGCGCCGCCAACGCCGCATCCGTCTCCGCCTGGTCGTCGGAGGACGACGACGGGGCGTCGCGGGAGAGGGAGGCGCAGGCAGGCTCGGGGGACGCCGCGTCCCCGGCACGCGGGGAGCCGCTGTGGGAGCCGGGCGCCCACGCCGCCGGGGAGTCGGAGCCGCCGGCGGGCGGCTGAGAGCTCGGCCAGCGACGCTCGAGCACGCGCAGCACGGCGACCGCGAGCGCCGTCCAGCACGAGGACACGAGCAGCCCACCCAGCACGTCGCTGGGCATGTGCCAGGCGAGAATCAGCAGCGAGCAGCACACGGCCGCCAGGTACAGGGCGCCGAGCGCGCCCACCGGCGCGCGCAGCCGCGGCGGGCTGACCAGCAGCGCGCACAGCACCAGCGCGGCCGCCGCGGTGGAGTGCCCGCTCGGCCACGATGCCGCGCCGACGAACACGCCGCCCACGTGCGCGTGCTGGTGGGCCACCAGCGGCTTGAGCTGCTCGGTGGTGTAGGGCGCGAGCGCCATCACCACCGCCACCGCCACGGCCGTGCGCACGCGCTCGCGCGCGATCGCGATCGCCATCAGCGCCACCCCCCAGAGCACGAACGGGAGCGGGCTCAGCAGGTGCAGCAGGAAGCTGGCCACTTTGTCCACGCGCGGGCCGTTGAGCGTGGTGAAGTCGCGCAGCAGCACCGCGTCCCGCCACCACAGCGCCGGCACCAGGTTGGAGAGCGCCCACAGCAGCGCCAGCGCCAGCAGGCACGCGCCGGCGAGCGCCAGCGGCGCCAGCGGCGCCGGGCGGCCATCGCGGCGCGCCGCGTCTCGTGACACGATCGTCCCGGCGGGCGCGGCGTAGGCGTGCTCCTGCATCTTCACAAGGGTATGACGCCGCCTTAAGCGGCCGTCAACGCGGGCCCGGCAGCGGCAGCGGGATCGTGGCCGCGCCCTGCAGCGCCACGGCGAAGCGATCCTCCAGCGCGGAGCGCGCGAGCGCGTGCGCGGCGAGGTCCACGCCGGCGACGTCGGTGCCGGTGATCACCCACACCGGCGCTTCGTTCTCGCCCCTGGTGGCCGCCACCAGGCCGGCGCTGCCGCGCAGCGTGCGCGCGCGCTCACCGCCTTCGTCGAGCAGCTCGAGCTCGCGCCCCGCCGCGGGGATGCGCGCGTACACGCCGCTGGCGAGCGGGCCGCGGCCGATGCTGGAGGCCTCGATGTCGCCCTCCAGGTACACCCACGGGCCCACCATCACCCGCAGCGTTTCCGGCGCGCCGCCGCTGCCGATCGCGGCGAGCGCCGCGGGCACGCCGGCGGCGCGCAGCCGCCGCGTGACGAGCGCGCAGGCGGCGCGCGCGTCGGCGGCGCATTCCACCCGTACCGGCAGGCGCTTGCCTTCGGTGCCGTTGAGGAAAGGCTCGGGGTAGGCGCCGACGACCGCCGCCTGGTCGTCGGAGTGGCTGGCGTCGTGCAGGTCCCACCACACGTGATCGCCGAGGTGCAGCGCCCTCAGCGCGGGCGCCTTGCGCACCTGCACGCCGTTGACGTAGTAGAGCCACTTGGTGGCTTCGCCGCTCCCGCCGGCGCCCGGCGCCCCCGACAGGCCGCCGATGCTGGTCACGTTGCTGTGACGGGTGCCGCCGCGCACGCTGTAGCCGGCGCGCAGCAGCGCCAGCACGCTCTCGCCGGCGCGCGCGCGCACGTCGCCGCTGCGGTGCACCACGCGCGCGCCGAAGTCGCGCGTGATCAGCAGCTGCCCCACGCTGGGCGCCGGGCCGACCGCCAGGCCACAGCCGGCCAGCGCCGCCAGCGCGGGCGCGGCGAGCGCCGCCGCGGCGAGCGCGCGGCGGGCGCGGCGAGCGCGCCTCACCGAGGCCGGCCCGCCTCGACGGCGCGCTTCAGGCGCGACAGGCGTCCGTCCCAGGCGCCCTCCGCCTCGCGCATCCAGGCCGCGGCCGAGCTGAGCGCGTGCGGGCGCAGGCGGTAGCGCACCTCGCGCCCGCGCGCCGGCGAGCGCTCGACCAGCCCCGCGTGGTCGAGCGCCGCCATGTGCTTGGCCACCGCCTGGCGGCTGATCGGGAGCATCGCGCTCAGCGCCGGCACGCTGGTGGAGCCGTCGCGCATCAGCTCCTCCACCATCAGCCGCCGCGTGGGGTCGGCGAGCGCCGCGAACACGCTGCCCACCGCGTCGCTCAAGCGGGCACCAGCCGGAAGCTCGCGACCAGCATCGCGATCGGCAGCGTCGGGGCGCTCTCGATCACCACCACGCGCGTGCTCGCGGGCGCCTGCGGGCACGCCACGATCAGGAACTCCACGCGGGTCGCGGGCTGATCGGCCGAGGCCCACCACCACACCAGCCGTCGCGGCGGCTCGGCCAGCTCGACTTGGATCTCCCGCTCGGGCTCCTGCAGCCAGCGCTCGCGCCCCTCCTCGGTTGCGAGCGCCTCCCACACCTCCTCTGGCGAGGCCTGCACCTGCACCTCTCTGCACACCGACATCGCGACCTCCGTTGACAACCATTTGGTTGCTATTGTGTTTGACAACCTGTCAGTTGTCGAAAGGATAGCTCCAGATGCCCCTGATTCCGATGGTCGTCGAGCAGAGCGCCCGCGGCGAGCGCTCGTTCGACATCTACTCGCGCCTGTTGAACGAGCGCATCGTATTCGTCGGCACCCCCGTGGACGACCAGGTGGCGAACCTGGTGGTGGCGCAGCTGCTGCACCTCGAGAGCGAGGACCCCGGCAAGGACATCTCGCTGTACGTCAACTCCCCCGGCGGAGGCGTGTACGCCGGCCTCGCGATCTACGACACGATGCAGTTCATCAAGCCCGACGTGCAGACGATCTGCTTCGGCGTGGCGATGAGCATGGGCTCGCTGCTGCTCGCCGGCGGCGCCCCCGGCAAGCGCATGGCGCTGCCCAACAGCCGCATCCTCATCCACCAGCCCTCAGGGGGCTTCGAGGGCCAGGCCGCCGACATCGAGATCCACGCCCGCGAGACGCTCGAGCTGCGCGCCCACATCGACGAGATCTACGCCCGCCACAGCGGGCAGACGGTCGAGCGCGTGCACGACGACATGGACCGCGACCGCTACTTCACCGCCGCGCAGGCGTGCGAGTACGGGCTGGTCGACCGCGTGATCTCCTCGCACGAGCTCACGCGCACGGTGACCGGCTTCGCGACTTAGATCCAGCCGAGCAGCGGCCCGAACACGAGGCCGACGATCAGGTCGAGGCCCGCGAGCGCGCCCACCACCTGGAGCTGGCGCGCCCTGCTCGTGAGGTCGTGCACGGTGAACGCCACCGCGTAGAAGGTGAGGTAGCCGAACACCACGATCACCGGGAAGCTCGCCACGTTCCACCACCAGTAGTACCAGTGGAACACGCCGTCGGCGTGCAGCAGCAGCTCGACGCCCACCGACGCCAGCGAGAGCGCGACCGAGATCGCCCAGCGGTTGGGCAGGCCGAGCATGCGCAGCGAGCGATCGGCCGGCAGCAGCTTCGCGAACACCACGCCGCTGATGGCGAAGAACAGCGTTATCTCGATCGTGAGGCCAATCAGGATCACGAAGCTCGATTGGCCGGTGACGGTCCACAGCGCGGCGTTGCCGTCGAAGTGCAGCACCAGCGCATTGGCGATCTCGTTGAACCAGTCCATCAGCCAGAAGGCCAGCCCGGCGAGCACCACGCTCCAGTTGGCGCGCTCGACCTCCACCGCGTACACGTACACCGCCAGCGCCAGCAGCGTCACCGTGGACCAGTCGAAGGCGCCGGGCGCCCGCAGCAGCTGCTGCGCTTCGCGCGTGAACTGCGGCACGCTCGCCAGCATTCCCCGCCGCCGCCGCCCTCGCCGCCGACGCCGGTCGCCGTCAGGCGCCGGCGCCCGGCGCGAGCCGTTCGAGATCGGAGTCGGGGTCGGCGAGCGCGGAGCGCTCGCGCTCCTCCAGCGCGCGCGCGCTCGCGATCAGCCGCCGCGCCGCGTCCAGGTCGTCCGGGCGGCCGAACGTCAGCGCCGCCTTGACGGCGCCGTCTTGCAGGTACCAGTTGGTGAACTCGCCGTCCTCGTAGGAGCCGCGCAGCAGCTCCTCGTCCCACTCGTACGCCGGCCCCACGTATTCGAGCTCGCCCCAGTCGCCCAGCACCGAGTAGAAGTACGGCACCACCTCGTGCGGCACGTCGCGGCCGAGCATGTTCAGGGCGGCCGTCTTGCCGTGGTTGAAGGCCACGTCCCAGTGCTCGATGCGCACCGGCGCGCCGCCGTGCACGACCGAGTCGTACTCAGCGATGTCGCCGGCCGCGAACACGTCGGGGTGGGAGCTGCGCAGGCGCGAGGAGCAGCGCACGCCGCCGCGCTCGCCCAGCGCGAGGCCCGCCTTCTGCGCCAGCTGCACGTCGGGGGTCACGCCCGCCCCTACCACTACCGCCTCGGCCGCCAGCTCGAGGCCGCGCCGCGTGATCACCTTCGCGACGCGCCCGTCGCCCTCGAAGCGCTCGAGCTCGTCGCCGCCGTGGAACTCGACGCCGTGCGATTCCAGCAGGCCCTGGAAGAAGCGCCCGGCGCGCGCGCCGAAGCCGCGTTCGAGCGTGGCCTGCTCCTGCATCACCACCGTGCAGCGCTTGCCCATCAGCGTCAGCGAGGCCGCCACCTCGCAGGCGATGTAGGAGCCGCCGATCAGCACCACCCGCTCCGCCCCGGCCACGCCCTCGCGGATCGCGTCGGCGTTGCCGAGCGTGCGCAGGTAGTGGATCTGCTCGAGCTCGCAGCCGCCCACGTTGAGGCGGCGCACGTTGGCGCCGGTCGCCAGCAGCGCCTTGCCGTATTCCACCTCCTGCTTGTCGGAGAGCGTGACCACGTGCGTACCGGGGTCGAGCGCGGTGGCGCTGGTGCGCGTCAGCAGCTCGATCCGCTGCTCCCGCCAGAACTCGCCGGGACGGAACAGCGGCTCCTCGCGGCTCTCCTCGCCCCGCAGGTAGCCCTTCGAGCACTCCGGGCGGTTGTACGGCGGGTCCGGCTCGCGACCCACCAGCAGCACCTCGCCCTCGGCCCCTTCCTCGCGCAGCCAGCGCGCGCAGTTGGCCGCGGCGAGGCCGCCGCCGACCAGCAGGTAGTCGACCTTGCGGGTGGGCATGGGCGCCAGCCTAGCGAGCCGCGAGCGGGGTGGCGCGCCGGCGCGGCCCGCGGCGCGGCAAGCGCGCGGATCGCGGGCCCGCGCAAGCCGGGGCGGCGAGCGCTACAGGCCCGGCGGGTGGCGCACCGACCACTGCGCCCAGGTGGGGACGTGGTCGAGGATGCGCCAGCGCGGACCGTCTTCGAAGCGGTTCGGGCCCACGTCGGTGCCGTCGTGGGAGGTGTCCAGACGCAGGCCGGCGATCACGATGAACACGTGCGGCGTGGGCGCGTCGGCGGCGTAGATCGTCACCCACCGTCCGGGCCCCGGCGCACCCCACTTCACGTAGTCCTGCGCCAGCGGGTTCTCGCCGAGGATTTCGGACAGCGGTCTCACGCCGGAGCGGTAGAGCACGTAGTTGACTATGTATTTTTCTGAGTTACTACAGCAGACAGCCGTCCGCCACTCTCCTAGCTGGCGGACGGTTGCCTTTGGTTCGCTCGGCGAACCAAAGCAGTTTCGCTTGTTGAAACTGCTTCAACAAAGTTGAGTTCGCTGAGCGAACTCAACCGAGACACCACAGGCGGCCCGTCGGCCGCCTGCGTGACCTGCTGGAAGTTGGGAGGCTCAGACGAGGGTCACGGCGCTGGCCGGTGCGTGCCGGTTCCGGGCTTTGTGGCCCTTCGCTTCGAGGGCCACCGATGGGACAAGCCCGTCCTTCTTGTGCGCCGTGAAGCGGCCCTTCACCGTCCACGTCTTGCCGTCGAACTTCACGGTCGCCTTCGGCTTCACGTCCTTGCCCTTCGAGTCCGGCCAGACGTCCGTCAGCCGTTCGACCGGCGTGCCCTTCTTGGTGGTGCTCATGGGAGGTTCCTTTCTCGGTTGCGAACGTATGTTCGGATCAATCGAATCAAAGAACCTCAGCAATGTCCACCATTCTTATGCGGAAGCGCCGGGCACAGGTCAGGCCGGCGCTTCCGCTTTCCCTCCGTGCTGGTGCCGGACCTAGCCCACGGCTGGCGTTGCCTCACGCCGGGGAAGGTTGTCCTTTCGCCACCTGGCGACGGCGAAGCTCCTTGCCGTGCCGAGCGGCCCACGCCTCGCGCGCCCTCTCGAATGAGCTGCGCGAGTCAGCCCATGCGCTGTTCGCATCGGGCGGGTAGATGTGCTGCCCGAACTCGTCCGTCGCCTCGTATGCCTCCAACTCCGCGACGCGCGCCTCGATGTCGGCGATGCGCTGGGCCAGCGTCGGTTTCGCTGACCGGTTCCTTTCCAGCCTCTTGACCGTCGCTTCTAGTTCTGCCTTAGTCGCCATCCGTTGATTCCTCCGTGTTGCTTATGAAGTCGTCGCGCAGCGCCTCCCTGCGCTGCGCACGTTTGCCCCGGCGCACCACGACGGACGCCGCGCAAAGTCTCATGCCGCGGCCCGCTTCTGCTGCGGCGTCAGGCCGGGGACCGCGCCCTCCGGTGCCCATTTGCCGAGGTGCAGCTTCTGGCTCCACTTCTTCGGGATCGACTCGGGCAGGGGCTCGCCCGCCTCGATCATCCGTGCGACCTCCCGTTCGATGGCCTCATCGACCGCTGGCACCGTGCTGTGGCCAAGTTTCGGATCGAACACCGGCACGCGCCTGTCGTGCGGCACGCTGCTCTTGGCACGCTCCACGATGGCGTTCCAGTCGTCCACGGCTTTGTTCTGCCTCTCCTTGTAGGTCGCGCCACCGTCCCCCGCGTCGATCACCTCCCGAAGCGCCTTGAACTCCCGTGCGCCTGGGACGCTCCGTTTCCCGACCCGGCGCGACGGATCGCGGAGCCAGTCCTGAACGGCCCGGGCCTGCGCCCTCTCCCCGAGCAGCCGCTCGACTTCCTCCAATGCGGCCAGGGCACGAACCTGCAGGCGATCCTGTTCGGCCGCCAGTTCAGCCGAGAGATCGTCTTTGCGCGCCTCTATGTCCTCACGGAACTCGGCCTGCTCCTGCGCCAGCGCCTCGCGTGCGACTTCGACGTTCCGCGTCGCTTCTTCGAGCTTCTTCGGGCTGGCTTTCGGCGTGGGGGCCGCCTTGCCCTCCCTGAGCGCGACGGCCGCGTTGTGCGTGTCCACCTTCTGCGCCTGCGTGTAGATCGTCTCCGCTTCGGCGCGAGCACGCATCGCGTCTGTGTAGCGCGCCTCCAGCGCCTCGATCTTCGTGAAGTCGATCACCGGGCGTTTGAGCATCATCCGCTCGTAGGCGTCCGCCAGTTCCTCAGTGTCACTCGCTCCCATTTCGCATCCTCCTGAGCAGATCGCTCATCGTGGGCGCTGGCTCCGGGACGTGCGCTGCGCCCCGTGATCCCTGATCGAGCGAGGCCGTCCGCTCGTCCAGCGCTGCCTGCCTCCGGTCGAGGTCGCGCTCGTGTCGCTCCATGTCGATCTCGGCCTGCGACCGGATGCCTGGACGACCGGCCCGGATCATGTCCGTCATCGCCTGCTGCTCCGCGTGGAGGCTGTCGCTTCCCGGACGGTCGTACTTCGCCTGTAGCTGCTGGAAGGTGCTCACGCCCGGCCGCCCGTCTCACCGGCGATGCCATCTTCCACGCTGTACGGCTGGCTGTAGCCGGACGGCGGCTGGCCCTGGCGTCCCGGTTTCGACTGCTGGCCGAATGGCAAGCCTCCCGTGCCGCCTCCGCCCTGCGTGGTGACCGACCGTGCCGTGGTGCGCCGACCGGACGATGGCGTCCCTGCTGCGGGACGACCGCCGCGCTGCGTGGTGCCCGCACGTTTTTTCAGCGCGCTGTTGCCTTTCACGCTGCCGGGGTACGCGCTCCTGCCAGGGGTCGGGGTTGGGTTAGATGATGGGGTACGTGCCATGTGACTCTCCTTTGAGGTTGGAACTAACCTTCGCCGCCAGGGACTTCACGGACGCCGACGAAGCCCGGCACGGTCGTACCGGCGCTGTGCGGACCTTCAGCGGCACCGCTTCGGAAGGACTGTCCGGGTCGTGCAGCCGTGGCGACGACGCCGTATGCGGAACCCGCATTGGCGCTCCCACCTTTGACGCTGTGGTCGAGTGGGTCGTAGTCCGTCACGTCCTGCTGGCTCTTGTTGCGGTCCTTCGGTGCAAAGAATTCCGTCATGCCTTCTCCTTAGTAGGTCATCCAGTTGCGGCCTCGTCGGTTTCCTTCGGGGCGCAATCCTTCGTCAATTTCGCGCCATTCACGACGCCTCTTTGTGACCGCAATGCCATCGGCTTTGGGTCGGGTTTCCCACTTCTCGTCGTCGGCGTCGTCTGGTGTAAGTGGTTCGCTCATCAGAACATCACCACCTCTCCGGTCTTGACCTTGCCCTGCCGGATTGCGGTCTGCGCGGCGTCATACGAAAAGGCCAGCGCCCAGAAGTCGGCCGTCGCCGTCGTGACAGCGATCTTCTCGTCGTCGAGGTCCACAATCCGCGTAGACAGCAGCCGTTCGCGTGCCGCGTCATCCCGGCACCAGACGGGCGGCGCGGCCTCCAGGTAGCGTGCGACGATCTCCGGCTCCTCGCGTGGCTTGTGTTCGAGCAGTTTCTTCCCACGGTTCAGGTCGCGGTCGCCCACCCACCTGTTCGCGTAGGGCAGCCACCGGCCACGGTTCAACTGGACGGCCTCGACGGTGAACGCTCGCGGCCTCGGATTCGCCGTGATGATCGACCGCAGCGCGCGCTCCAACTCCGTGACCGTGCTGTACCTCCCGACGACCCACCCTGCGCCGCTCCCTACCAGCATCGTCGCTGCGATCACACCACCCTGGCCCTCGCGCGCAAGGCCGAGAGCCACAGGAGTCCGTGGCCCGACGCCCGGTGTGTGTTCGCGCAGCCCATCCGGGAAGGCCGGTCGGTCCATCGACGCCTCGCCCTCAGACGGAATCCCACACCACACGCGCGCCCAATAGCGGAGCTTCACCGGGTCATCCTTGACCGCCTCCCACTGCTCGACCACACCGTGACCCTTCGGCATCCCCGGTGGCGACGCTTCCTCGAGCGCGCCTTCGGCACCCTCCCGAGTCGTCAGATCCCACTTAGCAGGGTCAGCGCCGCGCCAGATGTAGAGCAGCCCGCTTGGCTTTTTCGTCCTCGCGCGTTCGTCCTCCACTTCGGCAAGCGAGCCGTCGCCGCTGGCCCATGAAGTCGTCGTGCCAAGCTGCCACGAATCGGGAACCTTCATCCGGTTCTGCTGCATGACGCTGACCGTCTCGTGCAGCCTGTCGGACGTGAGCCTGTGCAGTTCGTCGGCGCTGGTGAACGAGGTGTTCATCGAGCCGTCACGCGCGCTTGGTGAACCGGACACCGGCTCCAGTAGGCCCGTATCGTCGGCGCGTGAGATCCAGTTGTCCGTGATCCTGAAGTTCTGGCTGTTGAGCGCTCCCTTCGCCATCGCCAGCACGGCTCGGAAGGTGACTGTGGATGCCTGGCCCTCCGTGAACGCGAGCAGGGGAATGTAGGGGTCGATCACGGGCCGCCCTCGCGGCGATCCGTCATCGTTCCACCCGTCGAACCGCACCGGCCCCTCCGGGTCAAGCTCCGTGAGCGCGATCCACCCGACAGTGGTGCTCTTGCCTGTGCCCTTCCGCCATACGATGTCAACCTCCGGGAACCGGCGACTTCCGTCGTCGTTCAGGAGGTACATGCAGTGGATGAGCGCAAGCTGTTCGTCCGAGACGCGCGCAGGGCTCCCGCGAAGCGGTCCAGGCCCGAAGCAGTACCACCGTTCGATGTGCTGGACGACGAGAGGCCCGAGAGACGGTCCCTCAAGGTCATGCGGATGCACGAACACGGCACGCTCGCCCAGGTGCATCAGCGAGAGGTCCGGCACGCGCAGCGGTATGTCCCGTGGCTCGGGCGGTGTCGGCGGGGGCTCGTCAACCTCGACCTTCAGCGGGACTCGAAGCCCGAGCACCCGCTCCTGCTGCTTGATGTCGCGTTCCTGCAAGCGGCGCTCGCGCTGGTGAACAAGTCCCTCGACGTCGTTGATCTGCTCGATGAGGCGTTCCGCAGCCGCGATGTGGTCGCTCTCCCACTGTTTCGACACAGGATTGGCCCACCAACCGGCCCACGTCTCGCGTGACCGGGCGCTCCACTTCCGCGTCTTTGGGATGGGCTTCGCGCTCATGACGAATCCCGGGAAAGCCTGGGCAGGTGCACAGAAAAAAGGCGGCGACGATGACCTCTTTGATTTTTCCCGGTACTCGCCTTGCCTGCCGCTGGCACACGACGAACTGGTGCTACCCCCCTACCGTGCGTGAAGCGCCTCATGCAGCGCCTCTCAGCGCGCCCGGATGCGTGCGGTACTTGGAGCGGACCTGTGCCAGCGCGTCGGCTTCCGTTACCTTCATCACGTTGATGCTCACCGTCCGTTCAGCCTCAGCCAGCCGGTGGTCACGCGCGCACAGCAGTTCGAGGTTGTCGTCATCATCACTTCCGAGCGGATCGACGTGGTGGACTTCGAGCGCCTCCGTGCTGCCGCAGACCTCGCACCGATTGCCAACCTTCCGCGCGTACCGTGCCCGTCGTCTGCGCCACGCAGCCCCGTAGGTCCGCCCGTCGCGCGTCGGTGCCTCAGTCAGAGGTTGACTCATACTTCCCTGATCGTCTCTGTGAACATTGGGTCGAAAGAAAAGGTCGTCACGACACCGTCTCCCCCGGCCGAACCACAGTCACGTAGGTCCATCCCTGCTGACCGCGCTCCCTGAACCTCTCCGCGAGCCCCGCTTCGTAGAGGGCGCGGAGCCTGTTCTTTGCCGTCGCCTCCCCGATACCCATATGCTCGGCGTATTCCCACGTCTTGCACTGACCGAGCGCGCGCAGCATCGCCAGATCGCGCGCAGTTTTCTCCTCCGGTGGAATCCGGCGCTCGTTCCAGACCGTGAACCCCGGCCTCGGCTTACCCATGACAGACCTCCGCTCGCGCGCGCGCGCGTTGGGTACACACACAGAAGCGGGCCAACTGCACTATGACTGCACTATTCCGAAGTGACATAGTGCAGGCCATTCGCCTAGCATTTGCCGCGCAAATGGAGAACCGCTGTACTACTGCACTATGAGTCCGAGTGGCCCTCTCGGCCGCTCGATCTGTAGTAGACGCGATTTGACCTTTGAACTGGTACTGGAAAAGATAGTGCAGTAGTACAGCAGTTTCACGAATCGTCAATTCCAGCCTGGGAAAATGACGTGCAATATCACCAGTTTCGATAGTGCAGTCATAGTGCAGTTTCCCGGTCATAGTGCAGTCACGTCCCACCTGTTGGGCCTGCCGTCCTGCTTCACCAGCTTCAGCGCGCCGTACTTCGCACCCTTGTTCGCGCGCAGCCAGAACTGGAGTTGCTTCTTCACATCGCTTCGGCTCGCCCTCATGTGTTCCGGCAGCGCGTCGTAGAGAGGACCGCTCGGCGCTGTGCATAGGTCGGTCAGTTCCTCAAGGGACACAGGGCCGCGCTGGAGCTGGCGCCACGCCTCGAACCACTGCGCGACCTCGCGCTCGTCGCTGCTCATCGCCACCAGTTTCTCCCGGTTCCCGAGGAAGCCCTTGACGCCCGCAGCCGTGAGGATGCCCCCGACGACCTCGGCCCAGCGCTCGAACGACCCGAGCGTGCGCTCGGCCGCATGGGGCACGACCGACCCGTCGCTCAGGACGGTGCCCTCCTGCCAGTTGCGGACGAGCGTCAGCGCGGCGTCCACCAGCCTCCCCCGGTTCTCCCGCGCCCACGCCTCAAGGTTCGCGTGGCGGAACGCCTGCTTCGGCCGATCCGACGGCCGCACGTCGCCGGGGTCGAGGATGATCGGCACCGCTCGCCGGTTGTGCTCGCTGGTCAGGCCGACGTTGTTCCCCGTGGCGACCCACACGTTGCGGACGGGGAGCCGCACCTCCCGGCTTTCGCCGAGTTTGCGGTCGGCCCACCGGCCCGTCGTGATCGCGCCCGCGAGGACGCCGCTGGCGATGTCATTGATGTTGTCGAGGACGACCGCCTGCCGGCCCGCGAGCAGAGACGACGTGATCCGCTTTCGCATCTCGTCCTCGTCGTCCACGTTCGCCATCAGATCGACCACGCCGCAGCCGGGCACCAGCGCCGTCCGCGCGAGCAACGTCTTTCCCGAGCCGACTTCCGGCGCGGTGACGAGGTGCATCGGCGTCGGATGGTCCCCGATGTACTCGCGCACGAACGGCAGTAGGAGCAGCGCGAGCGCGTTCGCCTTCGACGCCTCATCCTCGAAGCCGAAGTCCCCGAGCAGTTCGTCCATCAGCAGATCCCGAGCGATCCACACGTCCTCATGGCTGCTGATCGCCCCGACCGTCGCCGGAAGGTCAAGCTCGGGGTCCGGCACGTACAGGACGCGCGATCCGGGGTGGTGGCCGGGGGTGTCGATGAGCCGACCGTCAGAGCCGAGCACGGGTGCGTCGATCACTCGATCCACGCGCGCTATCCCTGCGTACTCGGCCGAGTCGCGCGACAGGATCGTGTCCACCACGTCGGACGGCACCTTGACCGGCACCCGTTCGCCATCCTGCCCGGTCATGAGAAAGACGATGATCCGCGAGAGCTCGTCGCGGAGGCTGGCTTTAGTGAACGCCTCCAACTCGCCGCGCTCCGTCCGCCGGATCAGTTCGTTGCCGCGCACCATCACCCGAGGGAACGTCGGATCGTTCTTCGCAGCGAGGGCCGCGATCGCTTCGTCCGCGTGCGCGTGGAGAAGGTCGGGCCTGGTGACGTCTATCTCGATCCGGTCAGTCGTAATTGCCATCTCACGACAATTATATCGTTGTTGCACATGCAACTACTTAGGCATGGCGAAGCGACCCCGGAGGGCTGCTCGATAGCCCTTCTATCCGCTGGTCCGCATCAGGCTACGTTACGGAGACGACCTCGCCGGTCGGAAGGATGCGAACCACACGCCCGCCCGGATGCGTGACGATCATCTCGTTGTTCTCGTCCATGCGCACGTTGATGCCTTTGATGATCGCTGTCCTGTAAATGGCGATCAGGTTCTCGAACAGTTCGTCAACATTGTTCTGGTCAATGGGCATCGGCGCAGCATAACGCCGCGCTCTCGCCGCATCTGAGACGATCCTGGCGCGAGCGCGGCTATTTGGCCGAATGCCGTTGCAGCCGCAGCGTAGAGCGGTCCTCAACCGGGACGCCCTTCGTCGCGCGCCTGACCGTCAGTTGCGCGACCGTGGCAGAGAAGATCGTCTGCATGTCCTCCAGCGTCGGCTCATCGAAGCCGGGGAGGTCGCGCCGACGCTCGCGCTCCTGCTCGAACGCTTCCCGCGTCGCGTCGAGCTTCTGCCTGCGCGCATCCAGCCCGGCGCGGTAGGCGTCCGGGCCGATCGCCTCCGCTAGCTCCGTGTCGGCTGCCCACTCTTCGAGCGCTTTGCTGGCCCGGAAGATCGCAGCCGTGTGCTGGATGATCTCGTCGCCGGTCAGCGGCTTCACCTTCGCGCCCTTGCGCACACGCGCCAGCGCGTAGTCCTCCAGCGGACCGGCCGCGACGTGCGGCCGTTCGCTGCAACTCCGGCTCACACAGTGGTAGCGCCGGTAGGGTTTGCCCGGCCTGCCCGTGGTCTGCCCGCGCAGCGGACCACCGCACGCCGCGCAGGTGGCGATGCCGCTGAGCGGGAAAGTGCCGTCCGGCTGGCGCGTCCACATCTTCTCCGGGTGCTGCGCCAGTTCCCAGGTGAACTCGTCCACGATCGGCTCGTGCGCGTCCATGTTGCGCAGGTCGCCGTGGATGATGTGGCCGAGGTAGACGCGGCTCTCGAAGAAGCGCCGGATCGTGGGCCGCGTCCAGGTACGCTCGGGCCACGTAGCCTCGAAGAACCTTTTGGCCGCCACGATCCCGTCACGGCCGCTGACCTCGAAAGCCTCCTTGACCAGCGGCCCGTCCACCGGGTCCGGCTCCAGCCCGCCCCCTGCAACCTCCCGGTAGCCGAGCGGCGTAGGCCCGCAGAAGGCTCCGCGTTCGACAGCCCGAGCGCGCGAGCCTTCCCAGTTCTCTTTGATGCGCCTGCGCTCCATCCGGGCGAGGGCCAGCAGAAGCGTCCGCACGAACTCGCCGACCGGCGTCGTCGGATCTACGCCCTCATCCACGGCCGCGACCTCGCCGCCGGACTCGTAGATTTCCTCACACAGACGGAGAGCGTCCGCGACCCCGGCACGGCTGAGCCGGTCGAGTTTCGCCACGACGATCCCGTCCGATTCGCCTGCCTTGATGCGCTCGATGATCTGGTTGAAGATCGGCCGGTCGAGCTTGCCGCCCGTCTGGTCTAGCTCGGGCTCGAAGCATGTGACATCGACGCCCCGCAGATTCGCCCATCCCTCGATCTGCTTTCGCTGCGTCTCCGGTGACTGAAAGGAAGGCCCCTCGCGGCCCCCGACCTGGCTTACCCGGACGTAGCCGTCGAACCCCTTGCGTTTGTTGGCCTTGCGTTTGGCTGGCATACCGTAGAGTATATCAGGATAATACTCCACCGTGCTGGAGCAGTCCTCCTCGCGCGCGCCGAGCGGATCGGGGTGACCGCCGGGCCCGTAGGGCAGGTCCTGCAGCTCGTTGCCCGCCACCACCATCGCCTGCACCGCCGGCGGCACGCCCGCGGGGACCAGCGCCACGTGCCCGTCGCCGGGCGCGAGCCGCGCCCGTTCGCCGGCGAGGAAGCGCACCGGCGTCGGGCTCTCGCGGGCGAGCTCGACATCGGCGCCTTCCGGGGCTTCGCCGCCTTCCTCGCCGTCCCCCAGCCCTTCGCCGGCTTCGGCGCCTCCCCCCAGCCCCTCGCCGGCCTCGGCGCCTTCGCCCCACAGCGTCTCGCCGCCCGCTGGCACGGACGCGCCGCCGTAGCGTTCCGCCCAGCGCAGCACGTCCGTCACGTACCACCGCGCGTGGTTGTAGGCGTAGATCGCCTTGCGGTAGTCGGCGGGGGCGCCGCAGGCGCGCAGGTAGTTGGCCGCCGCGAAGATCGCGTCGGCGGGATTCCAGCGATCCGGCGCGCCCGTGCCTTCCGCGGCCACGCCGTACACCGACCAGGTCGAGGCGAGGAACTGCATCGGGCCGCCCGCGCCGGCGGCGTTCACGGCCCCCTGTCGGGTGCAGGCCGGCGCCGGATCGCGCCCGTGGTCGCACTCCACCTTGCCGATGCCGGCGAGCACCGCCCAGTCCAGGCCATAGCGCTGCGCCGCGCGCCGGTAGAGCGCGAGGTACAGCGGCGGGATTTCACGCCGCGCGAACGCCGACACTCCGGGCGCTTGGACACCGCTCGCGCCGGGCGCGCCGCCGAGCGCGAGCGAGCCGCCCCCGAGCGCGGCGATGGCGCCGACCAGCAACAGCGCAGAAGCGGACAGCGCGGCGGTTGCGAGCGCGGCGATCCAGAGGCTGCGGGCCGGCGCGCGAGGCGTCCCGCAGTGGGCTCGCCGGCGGCCGGCCGCAGCCCTCAAGGACGATCGCGCCCGAGTTGGCGTTTGCGGCGCGCGGCCACCTCGTGCGCGTCGTGCATCACGCTCGAGCGCTTGGCCTCCGCCGCGTGCTGGCGCGCGCGTCCGGCCGCGCGCCAGCGCTCGAGCCCAGAGTCCCGCCGGCGTGACGCGGGCATCTCAGCACCCCGCTCTTGCATCCGCTTGCGCACCGTGCGCTCGAACTCCTCACCGGCTGCGCGACGCCCGCGCGCGTCCAGGCGCGGCGAGCGCTCTCCCCTCTGCAACGCCCCGGCCGCCTCGCGCAGCTCTCGCCTCAGCGCCAGCTCGCGGTCGATCTCCATGCGTGCCGCCCGCTGCTGCTGCGGCGAGAGTCCGCCGTAGTCCCCGTGCTGATAGCCGAGGAGCGGCGCGAGCGCGCGGTAGTCGCGCCGGTCTTCTCCCGCCGGCGAGCGCTCGCCGGCGGCGGGCAGCTGTGCCTGCAGGTCGAGGAAGCGCGCAAGCTCGTCGCGGCGGGCGCGAGCGGAGGCCGCGCCCGGGCGCTCCCGCGCCGTGCGGCGGGCCGCGTCGAGCGCCTCCTCTTCTCGCGTCAGCTGCGCACGAACCCGCGCGGCGCGCTGGGCGAGCCGCAGCTCGCGCCTGGTGTCTGCACCCGCCGCCGCGTCCGCCCGCGCGCGCTCGATGCGGGAGAGCCGCGCCCGCTGCGCCGACAGCCGCCCCTGCACGCCCGGCGCATGCGCCAGCAGCCGCTCCGACCGCTGTCGCTCGTCGTCCAGCAGGCGGCCGATCTGCTCGTCGTGGGCAGCGTCGGCGAGCTCCTTGCCGACGTGCGCGAGCGCGCGATCGTCGACCTCCGGCGCGGGCCGGCGCAGGCGCGCTTTGACTCGCCGCGCCGCGCCGACGCTGCGCCGCGTACCGCCCATCACCCGCCCGAGCCGGCCTGCCCGCAGCCGCCCGGCCGCGCCGTCGGCGCCGCTCGTCCCGGAAGCCGCGTGGGCGATGCCCAGCGCCTGGTGGCGGTGCAGGAACGCGCCCCACCAGAACGCCGCGATCAGCAGCCACTGCGTCCACCAGCCGAGCGCCGTGAGGCCCGACAGCAAGACGAAGGTGGCGAACAGGATGCCCAGCAGGAAGGAGAAGACGAGCTTCGAGATGACCGCGCCGAGCAGCTGCGTGGCCCATCTCCGAAACAGCGCGCGACCGCCCTCGCCGCAGGCGGGCACCAGCACCATCGCCGGCGCGGCCAGCAGGTACAGGAGGCTGAAGATGGAGGCGGTGATCAGCCGCAGCGCGACGAACCCGAGCAGCGCCAGCATGCCGGCGAGTCCGCCGGTGATCAGCATCAGCCCGCCTACGCGAGGCCACGTGCCGCCGTTGGTGCGGAACTCGGCCTGCGCCGCCGTCGGACCGCGGCAGTCGGTGGCGTCGCTGCTCTGACAGAGCGTCCGCAGCAGCGAGCCTTCTTCGTTGATCGAGTTGCGCGCCGGTCCGTTGGCCGGCAACGCGAGGAAGATCGCGCCGTTGGTGCGGGCTTCCCGCAGCAGCTGGACGCTTCGCTCGAGGGCGGTCGCCTGCGTGGCCGTGGGCGGAGAGCAGCCCAGGCCGGCTTCACCCGCGCCTTCGCAGCCGGCCTGCCTGCGCTCTTGCGCGGCGATGCGCAGCGCCGCGACGCGCAGCGCCGGATCCAGCCGCGACGGTTCGCGGCACCAGGCGACGTCGCCGAACTCGAGATAGCACCAGGGCAGTTCGACGGTGGCCGCGAACAACGTCGTGAGGCTCTCGCCGAGCGCACCGCCGGGACGCGTCGGGCTCCCCTGGGCGGCGGCCGCGAGCGTCCCCAGGCTGGCCTCGTTGGCCCAGCGCCCGAGGGCGCCGATCGTGCCGGTGGGATCGGCGATCACCCACAGGCCGGCGAGCATCATCGCACCGGTCGCCGCGGCCTCCCCCAGGGTCTGCGCGATGCGCCGGCGCGCGATGCCGTGATAGAGCACGACCACCGAGCAGGCGGCGAGCGCGATCGGCAGCCACGGCTCGGTGAAGGTGGCCTGCATGTGACGCAGACCGGCGCCTACGCCGCCGGCGGCGGAGCTGTCCAGCAGGTCCACGGTGAAACACCACTCGAGCATCACCACGAGCGCGTGCACGGCCCACACCAGCGCCATCCACAGCGGCGTCACCACCAGGTCCTGGATCAGGCTGTCCGGATCGCCCGACTCGAGGTCGAACACGCCCGTGTCGATGTGGACGTCGATGCCGTAGTCGCCGGTGGGGGCGGCGGCGGCCAGGAAGCCCGACGTCTCGCAGTTGCGCCGGCTCGCCCGCGAGAGTTCCGCGCCCAGCGCGCTGCTGCACGAGGGGCTGCCGAGACCGTTGCTGACGAGCGGGTCGACCTGCGCGGCGGCCGCGTCTTCTTCGCCGCGGCGGCCGCCTTGGGCTTGCGCCTGCGCGCCGGTCAGCGGCGGGCCGCTCGGGGCTGGGCGCAGCGGGCGCGCGGCGGCTGCGGGCGCGCGCTCGCACGAGCTCAACGTCAACGCGACCGCGAGCAGGAGGACGCGTCTGGACACTCAGGAAGCGGGGGTGGTGGACAGCGCGCGCAGCAGCGACGGGACCACCACGTCGACCTGGATCGCCTCCACGCGCCCGTCGTGGTCGCGGAACAGGCATCGTCCGGCGTCGAGCTCGAGCAGCGTCTGGCAGAGCCGGCGCTCGCCGCCGTCGAGGCCGAGCAGCGTGAGCGCGCGCGCGGCCTCGGCGTGCGAGCGCATCCCGAACACGAAGGTGGCGCCGATCAGGTTCTCCAGCGACTCCCGCTCTCCGACCAGCGCGTCGGTGACCAGCTGCGTGCTGATGATCGGCACAGCCAGCTCGGAGCGGCCCATGCGTTGCAGCGACGCGAGCAGCGTGCGACCGACCGGGTCGCTCAACAGGCGCCAGCCCTCGTCGAAGGAGAAGATCTTCAGGCGGTCGCGCTCGGAGCCCATCAGGTGCATCGCGCACATCGCGATCAGCCGCACGATCTGGGCGCCGACGCGCTCGGACTGCGTGTATTCCGAGCGAGCCATGCCCGCCGGCGGCGCCGGCAGGTCGCGAATCGGCAGGTAGGTGACCTGGCGCTCGCCGACGGCCGGCAGCTTCACCGCCGGGTCGGCGAAGGCGAGCTGCGTGAGGCCCGAGCGGGCGTACACGTCGAGCGCCCTGCCGACCAGCGCCTCGGTCGCCTCTCCATCGAGCAGCGCGCGCACGACCTCGCGGCAGGTTGGGTCCCGTGCGCGGCTGAGCACGCGATCGACGGCTCCCACCAGCGCCGTCTCCCAGCTGGGCTCCGCGCGGGACGGGAGCAGGTCGCGCAGAAACGACACCGCCGCGTCCTGGCGCAGGTGCGCGGGCGCGACCCGCAGCGGGTCGAGCATCCCCCGCAGCGCCGCTTCGCCGCGCAGCGTAACCCGCTCTACGTGCGGCGCGACCTCCGGGAGCAGGTGAAAGCGGTGGTCGCCCTTGGGATCGCAGTCGACCACCCTCGCGCCGAGCAGGAACGCCTCGTACTGGAGCTTCTGCGCGAGCGTCGTCTTGCCCGATCCGAGCGCGCCGACGCTGAGGATCGTGGCGTTGCGGTCGCGCTCGGAGCCCTCGCCGAGGTTGAAGCGCACTGGCTGGCGCGAGCCCGACAGGGTGTGACCGACGTAGAAGCCACGACGGGAGCCGGCGGCGTGGGTGGCGGTCGGCATCATCGCCGCCACCTGCTCCACGGTGAGCGTGTCGTCGTAGCCCGACACGCGGCTGCGCTGCGCGGGCATGTGCTGCAGGAACAGCTCGAGCTGGTCGCCGAGCGGCCTGTGCAGGCGGATCTCGCCGTATGCGCGGCGGCACATCTCGACCCGCTCCTCGAGCTCGCGCTCGTCGCGGGCGGCCACCGCCAGCGACAGCGTGGCGCGCAGCAGCGGCGGCCGGCTCGAGGCCTGCAGGTAGGCGAGCAGGTCGCGCGCCTCCTGCGTGCGCTCGTAGCCGAGGTCCGAGACCCCCTGCTCTCCGCCCGCCTCGGCGCGCATGATCTGGTCGGCGTCCTGGATGCGCCGCCGCGCCAGCCTGAGCGCCAGCTCGTTGGGCAGGAAGCGCGCGTTGAGCGTCACGTCCACCCCGAAGGGCAGGCTTTCGGGAGCGGTGAACATCAACTCCGCCCGCGCCCCGGGGAAGCTCATGCGTTCGGGCAGCGCTCCCAGCACGAGCATCGCCTGCCAGCTCGTCCCCAGCTCGGACTCGACGCGAAGGCTGCGGCCGCCGTCCTCGACGAAGCCGTCGAGCCAGCGGGTCGGCTGGTTCCTTTTTTGCCCTGTAAAATGGGGGCGCTTTTCGGCCCTCGGGGCCTTAGCTCCAATCTGTCGATTCTGTCACAGACTGCTGTCTGCACTTAGCTCCACGCAAGCCGCTTACTCACGGGGGGTGCGCGCCGATCAGCGCACGGTGATTTGGCGGTTAGACACCGCCGCTTGTCACCGCGCCGCGCCTGAGCCGGCGACCCATTCTGTGTTCCGTCGCGCAGCGTTCCGCGACGGATGCGCTTACGTGCGGGCTCCTTCGAGCCAGGCTTCGACCGCGATGCGGTACCAGTAGAGGCTTCCTCCAATGTGCCCTGCGGGGCGAGGGACGTGGGAGCCGCAGTGGCGTTGCAGTGCGTTTTCTAGCTCGCCCTTCGCTAGACCACCGCACAGGCGTTTGATGTCCGTACTGTCCAGAATCTCGCATTGCAGCCAACCCGGTGTCCGCCTGGGGAATGGCTGAGCTGAGCGGTGAGCTTGAATGTCATCCAGGAGCCACACTCGCTTTCTCTGGAGCTTGAAGGCATAGGCGGGGAAGCCCTCATCTTCCGCCGTCATGTGCTTGGCTCGGCCTGCGCTCATACCGTGGATGAGGGCGACGGCGTGGAGCCCGATGAAATCCCCATCCTCGGCTTCTTGTCGCTTTAGCTCTCGCTTCTGAGCGTCAGCGAGCTTGAGTTCGCCTTTGGCGACTTCGAGTACCACACTCCAGGGCAGCACGAGGCCATAGCGCACACCGTCACCACCTGCGACCGGAGGCAGTTGAGGGTTCTTCTCGTTTCGCTCCCTGACCCAAGCGTCGTAGTCGTCCTGAGCCAGGCTCGGGCCACGCTCTCGCAACCACTCTCGGACGCCCTCCAACCAATCTTCACCCTTCAGCCTTCGCCGGACGGCCGCGCGGAAGGTCGCGCGCTGGCGTGCGTTCATCTGGACCTTCTGCCCGCTGGCTGCCTTCATAACGTCGTGCCAGGAGCCCCACCGGCGCCTGATGACTGACGCACTGACTTCCAGGCCGAGTTCGTTGCGCACGCGCTCGTATGTTTCAACACCAGGCATCTGACCTTCTGGTAGCCCCAAGTGCCTCGCTACTTGTTGCACGGCCTTCACGCACTCAGCGCGCCCGATTGCTTCTCTGAGTGTTGCGCTACCCCGCTCGCTGTGAAAGAAGTAGCCCGCGATGACTCGATACACCTTGTACTGGTCCGGCCATGCCAGGTCATGGAAGCGCAACAGGACGTCCTCTCGCTGGCGTTCGAGCGCTCGATGGTCACTCGCTAGTTCGCGTTCTCTGTCCTCAGTGATGCCCATTCCAGCAAGCTAGATTGCTCCCACTCCCGTACCGGTCTTCGCCTTCACCTCTCGACAAAAGTCGTAAACTCGCTCACACTTGAAAACTGGCACTTGGCTCCACTTGCCACGTATCACGCCGTAATCATTAAGCGCCGGCCATGAGTCGCAGTGCCTCGATGACATCCGCCCTCAGCCCGGCTCGGGCGTGCTTGGGTTCGCCTATGGCTTCAACCAGCAGGTCGGTTGCATAGACCTGTAGCTGTTGCACGCGGCTGAGGTGTAGGCCCAGCGCGTCGCCTATCTCGCGCAGGATGCGTCTTTGCTGACCGCCCAACCCCAAGCGCACCGTGAGCACGTACTTCGTCCGTCTCGGGAAGGCTTCGTAGGCTTCTCGTACAGCCTCGGCCTCATCCTCACTGAGCGGCGGGCAGCCGGCCTCAGCCTCCCCGAGCGCCGCGACCGGCAGGCCATCGGGCAGGCTCGCTTCATTGTCAGCGTCCTTGATGAAGAAGACGCGCTCGCGCCGCGCGAGACGATGAGCAATCGCATCCGGCGTGTAGCCGAAGTGCAGCAGTCCGCCTTCCCATCCACCCCACCTTTCCCGGTACGGCCCCTCGCTCGGGAGGTGCGGTTGCTTCTCGCCCTTTGCGCGCGCAAGTTCTAGTTGCCGCTCCCTCCACCACACATACTCTTTCGTGGTCGGCACCCTGCCGAAGTGCTCGACGCAGGCCGCGAGCGCTGCTCTCAGTTGGTCCTCGGAATACCTGACAGGCTTGCCAAACTGCCGATGAGCGAAGCGCGCTTCGATGGCCTTCGTGGTCGTCTCTCCTGACAAAGTAAGCGCCTCCTGTGCTTGCGCCCATGACCTCCCGAAGAACCTATACAAGCGCGAGAAAGGCTCGATGTCCTCGCCGTCAGCGATGAGGGCGCGGGATACCTCTTGGTAATCTTCCGTGCCTGGCGTGTGCCCGATGGCCTCGGCTACTCGTCGCAGTGAGCGCAGGTACTTCTCCATTTCGCGCTCCGCGCCATCCTGGGTGAGTAGGCGGCGCGTGCGTAGCTGTGTGTAAGCCTCCTCTTGCTCCTCGGGCGTGAGGGCCGCATAGATGATGAGTAGCGTCTCGACTCCGCTGGTCACGCCGCGCGCCTCAAGTGCTCGCGCATCTCCTGACGCTCGCCCCACTCCTCCAGGCCGAGCAGGCGCCAGGGGAACTCTCGCTTGAAGTCGATGACAAGCACCTCTCCCGGCAAGTGCGCGTAGATGATGCCCTGCTCGTCGCGCTCTCCTTCTTGGACGTACTCGACCCATGTGCAGACCCATCGGGTTCGCGCGACGGCCTGAATGTCAATCAGGTGCGGTGGGAGGGCGCCCGTCACGCCAGCGCGCCAGTGCTGGTACATCTGCCCGAGCGAATAGAGCAACCTCTCTCCGGGCGTTAGCTCATTCAAGCCGCTAGCTCCGTCAGCGGCTCAGCGTCCGCTACAGACTCTCTTGGTTCGCCCATGCGTCGCCAACGCTCCAAGCTCAGAGCATGAGTAATCGTCACGACCGCCGCGACCTCCAAATCCACTTGGCTTTGCCTGTAGAACCAGCGCTTGCTTTTGAGCAGCTTGAAGCGCTGCGTGAATTGACTGCCGAAGGCGCCCTCCTGGCCGTTGAAGCGCCGACGCCCGTACTCAGCCGCGAGCGAGTCATTGAAGGTCAGCGGATTGCCGAGCGCGAGGTCGGCCTTGTCCTTCCAGGCCATGGTGCATTTGACGAACTTCTCATCACTTGAGAGACGCCACATCCCGGAGGTGATGAGCGTGCGACTCTTGCACGTCTCACATTCGCCCTTCGCCCGCGCGTAGGCTCTACCCCGAGAGTCGAGTCCGACCACACGGCTGACCCTGCCTTTACCACAGCGACACTTAATCTCCCGGTGGCCGTTTGCGAACCAGCCAGGATGTCCCTCTATCGGGTAGCGCTTCTTGTCTCGTTCCGCCGCCTTACGTTTGCTGGTGGGATGGCCCCCATGACTGGAGAGGTGCGTGTTCTCTAGGACGCCGACCTCTCGCCATGCCCGGCGCGTCTCTCGCGCATGGAAAGCGGCGTCGGTCGTGAGGACGCGCAGGTCGCGCTCACCAAGCACATCGAGCACTTGCCCTACCTCGGGAGCCATCTCGCAGAGCGTCCCGCTCTCGGAGGCGTTGAGAGGCACGTTGCGATGCGCGAGCACCGTCCCCTTGCTACTCGTGACCATGACGATGTTCCACCCGTGGCCGGAATGGTCGGCGTTATTGCCTCGGCTGTTGGAGACGTACCCGGCCTCGGGCGCGGTGATGGCTTTTACGCGACTCCCATCACGGCCCTTCTTCCACTGATTGACGACCACGGACTCGCCGGTCTTCTTGTTCGTTTTCAGCTTCGGGGCGGTCGCGTGCGTCTCCAGCTTGGAGCCGTCCGCGTAGAGGACGCCGCACTCCTCGCGCATCCACGGCAAGCTCGTCATCTTCTCAGCGAGCGCCCACTTCTCTAGCTCGCTCATCAGGCGCGCCAACTCGACCTCGGGCAGCCACCTGACACGGAAGTCGCTCATCCAACCATCCGAGGGCACGCCCTCACGCCAACGGCGCTCCTTGCCCCCGTAGTGCGCGCGAGGCGCATCGAAGCCCAGGAGTTCGCGCGTCTTCGCCGCCTTGTCGGTCGTCAGCCAGTCGCGTGTGTGCTGCGTCGAGTGCGAGGCGAGGACGCGGCGCAGCATCTCAAGGCGCCAGTAATCGCGAGCGTGGAACGAGGGTGCCCGACCACGGCGCTTCTTCTCGCCCTCCTTCGGCGCGAGACGAGCGGCATCCACGGCATCAAGCACGGGGCGCACGACCGCATCGAAGCCGCGTAGCGCCTCAACAGCGAGAACCACCTCGCCCGGCTCGATGTCGGCAAGCTCGTCGCGGCAGAGCGCAAAGTCGAGGGTGCGGTCCTCCGGCGGGGGCGGGAGAGCCGTGCTGCGAGGCGAGCGCCGGCCCTTCGGAGCGCACGCGACCGCGGGCTTTCCTGAAGCCCCGCCACGGCTAACGCTTGCCCGCGTTCTGCTCACCTTCCGCAGATAGGGCGTCCTGCGGCTATGACCGCCCGGCGCTAGCTCAAAACGTCGCGCCCCTCCTCAGAGCTCCGCAGACATCACGCCGTTGCTCGTGACCTGCAAAGGAACTTGCAAGCAATCGGGGGCTTAGACGCGATCAAGAGAGACTTGCATCTCAACGCCTCTACTTGGGCGGGCGAACGTCCGGGCCTCGCCTGAGAATGGGCGCATGGCACTCTTGGGCATCACCGACGCCGACGTGGCCGCCTTTGGCTCCCTCGGCACGTTCATCCTCGCTGCTGCCGCAGTCGCGCAGATTCGCGAGAGCCGACATCAGACCGGCGCCATGAACGAGCAGGTGACGGCCATCAGGGACGTGGCCGAGCTGGAGCTGGCGGCGATGCGCGAAGACGTGCAAGCTTCGATTGAGCAGGGCCGCGCTGTGCGCGAGGCAGCGCGGGCGCAGAACCAGCCCATCGTTTTCGCACACATCTATGGCCCCACCGTCAAAGGCCCCGACGAGGAGGACAACCTCGCCCCGGATGAGATTGGCTTTCGCTACCGGCTTATCAACGAGGGCACGGGAGTAGCCCTCAACATCCGTCACGGCGTTGAACTCTGTGGCATCGTGCATGAGTACGGTGATGGGATGGAGGTGCGCTCGATGCGCCCCTCCGAGGAGTTGCCCGGCAGGGAGCGCGTCATGGCTCCAGCCTTCACAGTCGCGTTTCGGGAGGATGAGCTACCGGCAGAGTGGGCTAAGGAGGCGCGCGCCTACTGGGTGAGCTTCGAGAACGTCTTCGGGGAAACGTTCAAGACCGCGAACCCCCACGACCCTCACCAGTCAGCGGCGTTCATGCGCATCGAGGAGCTGCCGAGCCCGGAGGTATAGGGCTTGATGTAACTCTAAGCCTGCTTGCTATGCGACCGAGACGAACACCACTCATGCCAGATGGCGAAAGGAACACAGCACACGAGCGCGATGAGGAACAGGAGTATCCAAGCGCCGAGAAAGGCCCAGTCGTTTTCGCCACTTCGAGGAAAAGCCCAGCCGTCATCATTGCGCCGAAGGGGGATGAGCATCATCAGAAGGACACAGAGTAAGGCAAGGCCAAGCACGGTAAAAATATGCATTCCGTTCGTAAGCTACTAGGTGATTTTCGCAAACTCTGGACCGAACCCACCGATGACTTTAGGGGCACCCTCAATGTCATCCTGATTATTGCTGCCGGGCTGGCCACCGCTTACATCGCTGCTCATCTGCTCTCCGAAGAACTCCGTACCGGAGGAAGTGCATTTCTAGGCGCCGTTGGAAGCCTGCTTGTTGTTGATCAGTTTCGCGCTCGGGTTTCCGTGCAGCTCAAGTATTGGATACTCATGGCTTTGGTGCTCATCGTCGCGTGGCTAAGCTATCCGATATTCGATGGCTTCCATTCAGAGTTTTGGCAATCTGCCACAGCAGGCACTTGTGGATGGCTCGTTCTCGTTGTCTTCGAGTTCATTCAGAGAAAACGGGAGGAGGACAAGTCATCGCCAGAGACAGCCGCTGCTAGCAAGTTGAACCAAGCGCTCATCTCTCTAGGGTGCGCGTTCATTGCTGTTGGCGCACTGATAGCAATTAACCCCTTGTAGTCAATCGAGCTAGAAAGGAATGTCATCATCACCGGAAGGTGCGGGTTCCGTCGCGGATGCCGGCACGAAGTCATCGTCTGTGACACCTAGCGCTGCTCTTACGTCGGGAGGCGCCCAATCGAAGTCCGGCTCAGGCGCGACGCGGCTCTTGATTGGCGCCAAGAGCTTCGCCGCTGCCTTGGGTATTGGCCCTCCGCCGCCGTCGAGAACTCCGTCTCGAATCTGTGAGTTCTCTGTCGCGGCTTTCTCCACCTCATCCACCATCGTCAGGGTCCATGACTCTTGCGGGATGGTGCGAAGTAGCTCGTAAGCGGCCCGCGAGTTGTCGTAGCTGTAGCTCGCCGAGTACCGGCGCACGATGCACGGGACCATCCGCTCCCGCGTCTCCGGGCGCTTAGCGAGAATGTCGAACACCTGCTCAGCCACGTTCCACGCCTCCCATCGAGCCTGTGTGCTTGAGAGCTTCACGGCCTGGAAGCTCGCAAGGAACCCGTGCGGCTCGATGCCCACCATCAGCGGGACGATGACGAGAGCCCGCGCGAGACAGAAGCCGACCTCCTGGTCACACCACACGCTCTGACGGAAGTCCTTGGTCACGAGCGCAGTAGCGGCATGGCACGTGAGGAGCGCAGATTCGATGACTTCCTGCCATTTCTCGGACGGCTTGATGTCCTGATGCGCGACGAAGCACTCAATGCCGAACTTGGCAAGGTGTTTGCTCATGTCGCCCGCGAAGCCCGCGTGAGGATGGGTGTGGCTGATGAACAGGCGGAAGGTGTCCTCGCCCTTCCACGGGCCTGGGATGTCGAGCGCCGGCACACGGGCGCCGCCGTCGCCTCGGGCATGAGGGCTCTCGGCTGCCGGGTCGAGGTAGCGCTCCAGCTCCAAGAGCTTGTCGTCGTCACCGCCGTTCTCAAGCTGGTAGAGGGCGTACTCGAAGTCGGTTGGTGGATTCTCTTCCGGCCACACCCATGCCTCCGCGAAGCCGAACTGTCGGAGGATGAGTCTCATCTCGCTCCACTCCGCTGCCTCCGCGCACAGCGCTTTCGCGAGCTTCCTGATGAGCGTGACTCGTTCTGCGGGCCTCATGCCTATGGCTTATCAGACGACGCGGAGATTTCTCAAGGAGCGGAACCCGCCCTACAGCGGCGCGTTGGTGCCCGAGGCTCCAGCCACTACTCGGAGCCCGTCTGCTTCTCGTGCCCGCGCTTCCTGCTCGGGGGCGGGCGGCGCTCCTTGGGCACGGGGAGGCCAGTCACGAGGTCGTCCAACTTGACGCCGAGGGCGTCCGCGATGATGGCGACGGTGAGCAGGCCCGGCTCGTATTTCCCGCCCTCTATGCGCCCGAGCCCTGTGCGATGGAGGTCGGCGGCGTTATAGAGGTCGGTCTGCGACCAGCCTTTCTCGTCCCGCAGGCGCCGGACATTCTCAGCGAAGCCCTCAAGGTACGAGGTGCGCTCCGCGACGTACTCCTCCATCGTACTTTCGGCCATCGCCGGGCAGACTGACCGATGGCAGCGCAAAACTCGACCGACACTGGTCTGCCAACGCTTAGTCCGGCAGCGCTTAGTCTGCTAAGGGAGGGCACTGTGGCAGGGCGACGGAAGCAGGTCGAAACCTAGACAACCGACGCGAGCACCACCATCAGCCGAAGCGGGCGGCCTCCTGGCGCGCTTCGCCTACGGCTGGGCCGGCACGCTGCCGGCTGCTCGCGCGATGAGCGAAGGAGCGCGAATCCATGCGAACCCTCTCCCCACAAACGAGAGCGAGGAACCGACGCTGGCTCCTCCTCGCCTCCTGCGCGAGCGCCTTCCTGCTCGCTCAGGCGCCTGGCGCCCTGGGCGACCCCATCAACACCGCGCGCCCGACGATTACAGGCAAGCTCGAAGTCGGGCAAACGCTCACGGCGAACCCTGGCACCTGGACGGACCCCACCTCGCGCATCGTGAGGTACGAATACGCCTGGTTTGACTGCGTTCTCCCTGGGGCCGGGGAAGATTGCCTAGCCACGCCCCTGGGCCAAGGCGACCAGCTCACTATCCCCCTGGAACTCGACGGCGACGCGACCTCCTTGACGGTCGTCGCCATCGACGAACTCGGCAAGGAGGGCTTCGGCTTCAGCGAAGAAACCGCCGTCATTACCGATGACATCCCGCGCTTCACGGTAAGCGAGGCAGTGAGCGGCGGGGGCTCGCTCACGGGCGCCGCGAACGGTCAGACTGGCGCGTACGAGAACTTGAACCTCGATTGCCCCGGCTCCTGCGGCGAAGACTCCTACGCCACAGGCACGAGCATCGAATTCGTGGCGCATCCACAGCCGGGCGCAACCTTCCTCGGCTGGGGCGGAGGCGTGTGCTCGGGCACTGCGCTCACCTGCTCCTTCGTTGTGAGCGGTAACGAGACGGTCACGGCAGCCTTCACGCCCGAGCCGCTGACGAACGGCGGGCCTCTCCCCGTGCTCGAAGGCAAGGAAGCGGACGCACCGGGGGAGAGCGGCGGGCTATCAGCGGATGGCGCGGCTGGCAGGGCAGGAGCGTTCGGGAGCGAAGGCGAAGAAGCGCCGGCCTCCCTGGTCGGTCGCCTACCGGCGCGGCTCGTTTCGCTTCGCGCCCAACGCGGGGGCGACGGGCGTCTCCAGGCGACGGTCACCTGCCAACAGACGAAGGCGTGCCATCTCGTTCTCGCTGTTTCTTCCGGCGCTCCCGGCGCTCGGCTTGTCGCCTCACGCACTCTTACGCTTGCTCCGGGCCAGCGTGCGAGCATCAGCCTCGCGCTCAACCATGAAGGCGCGCGCCTCCTCGCACGCCGTCGCCGGCTACCTGTGAGTGCTCACCTCATGCTCCGCGAGGGCGGGCGCTCGGTTGGCGTCGGCGGGGCGCGTCTCACGCTGACGGCGTAGGCCGGCTCACAGTTTCGCTCGGCGAAGTACTGTGCTCGGGCGTACGCCGAGGCCAACCGCAACCTTGACGAGCGTGTCCAAGGTGACGTTGAACTCGCCTCGCTCGATAGCTCCGCAATAGCTGCGGTCCAGTCCCGCACGCGCCGCGAATGCCTCCTGCGCGATTCCGCGCTCTCGCCGCAGTGAGCGCATGGCCGCGCCGAGGGACTGTGCCGCCGCTGATTTCTTGGCCGGCATCAGAGAGCGCTCGTACTGTCGTGCCACCACGCAGGATTACGCCTACCTGAGCGACGCGACTCGCGCCGGCGGCGCTCGTCAGGAGTGAGCCCCGCGTCCGAGGGCTCACGGCGCTCATCGCGGTCTGACTCATCCTCGGGAGGCTCCACCCACTCGTACAGGCAATGGCTCGCCGAGCCGAGTCGCCGGCAAGCGCGGTGCAGGCGCTCGCCCAACTCGAACCATGCGTCCGAGGACGGTCCAGGCGGCATCGGCTCAGAGAGCAGGTCAGTCGCCGCATCAACCGCATCGCGCAGCGCGAGGTAGAAGCCTTCAATCTCGTACTCCGCCGCGTCACGGGCGTCCCGCCAGCGGCGATGCTGAGGAGACTCGGGCAGGGAGAGCATCACCTCCGGGGTCTGGTCAAGGTGCTTACGCGCCTGCGGGGTGAGGAACCACTGACCGATGCCTTTGCGCCGCGACTGGCTGATGAACCCCGCTTGCGCCAGCTCCGGGAGCCGCGCCTTCACCTGGCGCGCCTTCTTCGTCCGGCTCGGGAGGGAGAGCTGTTCGAGGATGGCCCAATCAGGAGCGCCCTGGTAGCCCTGGTGGCACTCGGCACGCCAGAGGGCAGCGAGTATCAGCTCATCACTGATGGCCTCGGGCGGCGAGGTCTTGGGCGTCGCGTCACTCATCGCTGCCCTCGCTCTCAAGCTCCTCCCCGCGATAGCGCCACAAGCGCACGTTGCGTCGCCCGGACCTCCGCGCCTGTCGGCGCTTGCGCTCCTCCTCGCTGAACTCGGCGTCCGAGGGGTCTGAGTGCTCATCGACATCGGCGCGGGCGTCATCAGGCTCCTCCCACTCGTAGAGGCAGTAGCGCAAGGAACCCTGGCGCCGCAAAGCATGGTGCAGGCGGTCGGCTAGCTCAAGCCACGCATCCGAGGAAGGGCCGGGAGCGACAGGCATCGTCATCTCGTCAAGCATCCCCATTGCCTCTTCAAGCGAGGTGCGAAGGGAGAGGTGGAAGCGTTCTTCCTCCAGCTCGGCGTAGGTCCGCGCGTTCCTCCATGTCTTGTGCTGCGGGGACTCGGGGAGGAGGTCTGTCACCTCCGCGCCGAGGCGTCGCAGGCGTCGCTTGGCCTTCGGCGTGAGGAGAAAGAGCACGACGCCGTGCGAGCGGCCATGCTCAAGAAGGCCGCGTTCCACGAGCGCGAGGAGCTGGCGTTTCACTTCCCGCGCCTTCCCGCCACGCCGGGGGATGTCGAGGTGTTCAAGGATGGCCCAGTCAGGGCGACCCGTGCGCTGATCGTGGCGTTCGGCACGCTCCAGGGCGGCGAGCAGAAGATCGTCGGGAATGGCGTCAGGCGCCGGGGACTCTTGCATCACGGCCCTCCTTGGTGGTCTGGTTCAAGGCGGCCGGCACCGTAGGGTCGAACATCCGTCCAACCGGGGACTCATATCTTGAGTGGTGTTCGAGGGCACTTTCGCGCCTGGCGCCAGCGCGAGAAAGGCTGGTACGGCTGGCCACCAAACAAGAAAGGTGTCCGTCCCGGCGAAAGGGTCCAGTACCGCGGTGAGAACACCAGCCAGCGCAGTTACCGCCCGGTACTCCCCGGTGCGGTAGGTGCCCTGGCTACTTCGTCGGGTACGAGCGCTAGGAACACCGGCAACGAAAGCCCCTCAGTTTGCGAGGTAGCCACCTGACGTTGATAACGGAGTTACCAACCCCCGTAGGTAGAGGCGGTAGGCTGGTGGCCGTAGTAAGGCTGGCCCGGTACGGACGGTCTCCCTGGTTGAGAGCTTTGCCCGTACCGGGCCGGTGGCTTCCTACACGTCCCGTCCGAAGACACGGCGACCCAGCGCCTTCTCCCTGGTTGAGAGACCGTGCCGGCCCTGGTCCGACGCCTCCATTGGGGACGACCGACACCATACGACACAGCGGGGAGGGTTCTCGCACAGGTCGTCGTAACGGACGGGAAGTGTTACTACCTGTTAGTGCCTGAACTCGCTTGCTACTGCCAAATGCGGGGCTGCTCCTGCCACACGACGACGCTGTTGCCAATATCCTAGATTGCGATTCGTGGGCGTAATTCAGGCCGAAGACGAGCCTTACCACGCACAGGTTGGCTCGTCAGGGGAACTTAAACGTCGTTGGGACTCGGGGGCTGGCTTTCAGTGCTCCGCACCTCCAGCCAGCCCCCTCTCGCTCAATATCGAGCAACGAGGGTAGGCCGAAGCTGCGACGCGCGGGCGGCATTTTCAGCGGAGCCAACGGCTTCTCGCGCGCCGCACGCAAGCGAGCCTTTTTCGGGTCTTTCGCCGCGAGACGACGCCTCAAGCGATGCCTAGATACGGGCGAGCGCCAACGCGCCCGGCATCAATAAGCGGCGCGAACCCAGCAGTAGAGCCAAAAATCAGGCTGCGAAAGGAACCAACGGAAAGGAACCAGCGAACCTCAGCGCAGCACATCCGCCTCCAGGGGAGCGAGCATCGCCTCGCCGTTGCGCTCGAACAGGAGCGCGCGCGGCTCGTGCAGCCCGTCCACGAGCGGTTCGCCGAGGGCCCGGCAGAACGCTCGCCGCACCAGCCACTGCAGCTCCACGCCGCGCGCCGGGCGGACCTCCAGGTAGTCCGACAGGCGCGCATGCGCCTGGTCCGCGCGCACGCGCACGCGCTCGAGCTCCCGCCCCGAAAGCAGCCGCCGGTCTCCCAGCGGGAGCGCGCGCCGCAGCGCCGCCAGCCACTGCCCCGGCGTGGCCGCCGCGGCCTGGGAGACATATGAGGCGACGTCGCGCTCGGGGTCGCGCAGGCTCACCAGCACGAACAGCGCCGGCCGCTCCGCGCAGGCGCCGTCGAGACGCGCCAGCTGCTCGGTGATGTAGCGCTCGCGCGCCTGCACGTGCGCTTGCGCCAGGGGGGAGGCCGGCTGCGCGCGCAGCGTGCGCTCGTATGCGTTCACGTCCCAGCGCCGGTGCAGGCGCAGGATCTGGACGTCAGCCTCGATCGTCTCGAGCGCGCCCACGAGCGCGAGGAAGCGAGCGCGCTTGCCCTCCTCGCTGAGCCACGCATACGAGGAGGTCTCCAGCGCGAACGCCGCCCACGCGTCGTCGAGTCCCGCTGCGAACACGCAGTTGCCGTATACGAACGAGAGCGGCGCGCCCATCTCACGCGGACGGCCGGGCGGCGCCGCGTCCGGCCCGCACGTTCAGCTTCGCGCCCGCCGGCAGCACGATCACCTGCGCGTTCGGCAGCGGCCGGCCGGCGGCCGCCTGCGAGAGCGTGAGCGCCGCGCGCAGGCCGGGCCGGGCGCTCGCCACCGCTCCGCGCTCGGCGGCGCGTCCGCGTCGCCGGTGCTCCACGCACACCAGCGCCGCCCCGGGACCGTGGTAGCGCAGCTTGCGCAGGCGGGCGTCGGAGCCGTCCGGCAGCAGCACGATCTCGCGCGGGTACCAGCGTCCCGCGCTGGCCGGCACCCTGCGCCCTCCCGCATACGTACGGGCGCGCAGGCGATGGCGCAGCAGCGCGTGCGCGGCGAGATGGAAGGCGCGCCCCTCGATGCGCACGGCGCCGAGCAAGGTGGCGGCTGCGGCCGGGAGCAGCACGTCCCGCAGGTACCAGGGGAGGCTTGCCGAGAGCGCGCCCACTAGCGGCAGCCCCCCGAGGATCAGCGCCAGCGCCACCAGCGCGAGGAAGTACGCGAGCCCGCGCAGCGGCACGCCGCCGGGGTTCAGGCGCAGCTGGTCGACGCTGTAGATGCGCCGCTCGAGGTCGAACACCCGACGGTAGGAGCGGATCTCGGTCACGGCGAGCCGAACAGCGTGTTGACCGTGTCTCGCAACAGGCTCACGCCGGCTGGGGTCGCGAGCAGCACGGAGACGATGCCCACCGCGAAGACCCCTGCCGCCTCCTTGAAGTCGCGCTTGAAGGCGAGCACCGTGGCCGCAACGGCGAAGGCGAGCCCGATCAGGCTCATCGCCACCGCCCTGCCGGTGCTCCCGGCCTTGGCCGCGGCCGCTTCCAGCGAGCTGCCGCCCGCTTCGGATGAGGGCGGCGCTGACGGCGCAGCGCCGCCCGTCGTGCTCAGCACCGTCGCCCCGGCGGCGGCGGTGATGGAGCCGGCGCACCCGGCTCCGAGCAGGCATGCGCAGGCGCACAGCGCGAGCGCGAGCCTGCGGTGGCTCAGTCGCGTCATCTCGACCTCCCGTGGATCGTCTGGAACCCCGCTCGTCTCAGTCATCCGGGTCCGTCTCCACCGCCGAGATCTCCCAGCGCCCCTGCGCCCGCGTGACTTCGAGTTCGTATGCGAGCGTGTAGCGGACGCCGCTCCGGTCTTGTGCCTGCACGGTCGCCAGCACGGCGCTGCCCTGCTGCGCCCACTCAAGCCGCTGCATCGACAGCAGCGTCAACGGCGCCGCCGGCAGCGAGACCCGCGCTCGCGCGCTCAGGTCGGCGTCGAGCTCGCCAGCCGCGGAGGCGAGGTAGTTGCGCAAGGCGCGCTCAATCACCGTCGCGAGCGCGGGGTCCGACACTTCTCGCAGGTGCTCGGCGACGCGCGCCGGCCCCTGCGCCGGAGCCCCTACGAAGGCCGGGTAGCCGGCGAGCGCGAGCGCGCCGTCCACCGCCCGCGTGACCGGCACGGCGAGGTAGAGCAGTCCGGCGGTGGTCTGTGCGGCGACCGTGACGACGGTTTCGCCGGGCGCAGCCTGGCGCGCCTGCACCGCTTCGGCCCATTCCACCCGCTGCTCGCCGCCGGGCGGCAGCTGCATGCCGGCGGCGCCTTCGAGCCCGTCGCCGGCGAACGCTTCGAGCGCGCTCGCGCTGCGCTGTGGCTCCGCCGCGTTCCACGTCAGGTACCGGCGCGCGAACAGCACGGCGTACGCCCGCTCGGCCGTCTCGCCAAGGTCCGGCTCGCTCGCCGGCGCCGCGGGCGTGCTCGCGCGGGGAGGCGCGAGCGCGAAGCGCGCGCTGGCGAGCAGGCCCGCGAGCGCGCAGGCGCAGAGGAGATAGCCGGGCAGCGAGCGCGAGAGCCGGATTCGCCACAGGGGCCGGCTCGTGATCGTCACGCTCGCCCTCGTGCGCTCGCTCTGCACGGCCGCCCTCACCGTTCGAACCCGAACTCGGCATGGGCCCGCGTGGCCGGCGCCGGCGCCGACCGCGGTGGCGGCGCCGACGGCGGTGGCGGTGGCGAGGCGACCGGGGCGCCTACTGCAGCGCTGCCCGTCGCGGCGGTGCCGGCCGCAGCGCCGCTCGCCGCGGCGGCGGAGCCCCCGCCCGGGGCGCCGAGGCGCTTTGCGGGGCGACCCGGCCTCGCCTCTCGAGGCCGGCGGCGAGGGAGCCTGGCGCTCGGAGCGGCACGCAACGCGGCCGACGCGGGACGCGTGGTGGGCGCGCCGGCGAGCACCAGCGGGCCCGGCCGGCCGGGCCCGCCGAGACCCAGCCTGCGCTTGCCCGCCGGCGCCGCGTTGCGCGCGAGCGCGATCATCGCGAGGCTGGCCAAGGCGCCGGCGAGCACCGCGATCGCGGCCAGCGCGAGCGCGCGCGGGCGCTGCGGCGCTGCATCTGTGGACGGTCGAACGCCCACCGCGACATCCGGCGGGCGGGCCGCGTCGAAGAACTCGGCCTCGGAGTAGAGGCGATAGGCCTCGCGCGGCGCCCACGGCGTGCGCCTCACCACGGGCCTCCGATCCAGCGCACGCGAGCGACCGGGACCCGGAGCGGGGAGCTCTCCGAATCCCGGCCGCGTGCGCGCAGACGGGAGTCGCCACGCGGCCTTCCGTGCAACCGGCCGCCGGCGTCCCGGGAACCACACGTATGACTGGGGGGATTGACGGTCATCGAGCGGCTCCTGCCTGCCCCTTCCGACCGAACGGCGATGGCGTGACATCGAGCTCGGCGAGCCCGTGCCGCAGCCGTGTGCGCGCGCGCTGGGCGAGCTTGCGGTACTTCTCCGCGGACCACTCGCAACGGCCGCAGACCTCGGACGCGTCGATCTGGGCGAGCTGGCTGGCGAGCGCCATGCGCTGGTCGGCGCTCAGCCCGGCGGCGAGCGCCCGCACGGCGCGCAGTTCCTCGCGCATCTGCACGAGCTCCTCGAGGCCCGCGCGCGCGTCGGCGACGTCGAGCTGCGCGCGCGACAGCGCGTCCAGCGAGGAGGCGCCCTCGAGCGCCGCCTGCATCGGGCTGCGACCCGACACCGCGCGGCGATGGTCCTGCACGCGCGAGAGGAACCTCAGCTCGAGCGCGTTCGCGACGTGCCTGCGACTCGCGAAGCGCCTGCCCTGGCGCACCCGTGCCAGCAGCTCGAGCGTGGCCTGGCTGTAGGCGTCCTCGAGGTCCTCGCGTCGCAGCCGGTGGCGGTGCACGCGCAGCAGCAGCTCGCGCTTGGCGCGCGCCACCAGCGCCACCTCCTCGGCCGGATCGAGCGGGCGCCGCGCACGGGCGGCGGGCTGCGCCGCAGCCTGCGCCACTCGTGCCGGGTGCTGCGATCGGGTACACACATATGCATGTCGCAGCGAGCGGCGCCTACACCCCCCTCCCAATTTCTCGCGCCGCCCCCTGCCGAGCCGGCCGGGCAGCGAGCGCCGAGCCCCGCGAGCACCCGGACGGCGCGGCCGTGAGCCTCGGCGACCGCCTGCGCGCGCTCGACCGCCGCCAGCAGCGCAGCCGCCGGCTCTCGTTCGCGGCGGCGGTGATCAAGAAGTTCGGCGAAGACCAGGCCGGCCAGCTCGCGGCCTTGATCGCCTACTACGGCTTCGTGTCGCTGTTCCCGCTGCTGCTGGTGCTGGTGACGGTGCTGGGATTCGTGCTCCAGGGGGATCCCTCCGAGCGCCAGCGCATCCTCGACGGCACGCTCGGGCAGTTCCCGATCATCAGCGAGCAGCTCAGGCTGCAGCCGCTGACGGGCAGCGTGTTCGCGCTGGCGATCGGGATCGCGGGCTCGCTGCTGGCGGGCATGGGCATCACCGGCGCCACCCAGAACGCCTTCAACCGCATCTGGCGCGTGCCGTTCAAGCGCCGGCCCAACTGGCTGTACTCGCGCCTGCGCGGCCTCGGCATGCTGGCGGCGCTCGGCACGCTGTCGATCGTGTCCACCGTGGCGGGCGGCTTCGTGGGCTCGGCGGGGCACTCCGCGCCGCTGGTGGTGGCCGGCGTGCTCGTGGCCTTCGTCTTCAACCTGGCGCTGTTCGCGAGCGCCTTCAAACTGCTCACCGCGGTGAGGCTCGGCTGGCGCGAGCTCGCGCCGGGCGTGCTCGTGGCCGCCGTCTGCTGGCAGCTGCTGCAGCACCTCGGCGGCTTCTACGTGGACCACGAGCTCAAGCACACGCAGCCGCTGTACGGCATCTTCGCGGTCGTGCTCGGGCTGCTCGCCTGGCTCTACCTGGGCGCGCAGCTGATGCTGCTGGCGGCCGAGGTGAACGTCGTCAAAGCGCGCCGGCTGTGGCCGCGCAGCTTCTTCTCGGAGCCGCTGCTGGACGCCGACAGGCGCGCGCTGACCTCCTCGGCCGAGGTCGAGGAGCGCATCGACGAGGAGAGCGTGGAGGTCAGCTTCGAGCCGCCCTCCTAGGAAGAGCGCTTGGCGAAACGACTGGCGAAAGCTGGGCTCTTCATGAGGAGCGAGCCGACGCGAACGCGTCCTCACCGAGCTTCGCGAGATAGTAATGGATGGAGCGGTTGGCCACCTCGTACATCACCTCCTCCATCTCTTCCCGGCTCCATTCCGGCTCTCGGAAGAAGAAGCTTCCCCGGTTGAACACGCCGCCCTCGCCGAGATTCACCACACAGATCTCGTTCAGCGGCCCGAACATAGCCATCGTAATTACCCTGTCGAGGATGCTGCTGTCGTCCGCGAAGTCACAGCCGTAGCCGAAGCACACGAAGGGCATGATGCCCTCGGTCAGCATCGCCGTTCGGAAGCCGATCACGTTCTTGCCGAGCCGCTCAATCGCATTGCCCTTGGCCTGCTTGGGCTTACCTTCTTGGGCGCGAGCGTCGTTCGTTCCCTGGTTCTTGACCTCGACGATCAGGACGACGTGCTTGCCACCGTCGCGATCCACGATCGAGAGGATGCCGCCATCGGGCTTCATGGAGGTGTCCTCCCGCACGTGCGCAAACCGCACGTCTGAGAAGTCGGCCTTCAGTGAGCTGACGATATCGGCGAGCATCCACGCCTTGTCGTGGTGTAGCGGGACGGCAAAGTCCTCCTGTATACGCGCCACCACAGCTGTCAGCGCATGGCCCAACTCGGTCTCCTGCTTCGAGGAGGTCATGTTGATGACCGTTCCCGCGCGCTGCAAGCGCAGGTCCGCCTTTCTCGCCATTCAGCCCTTCTCGATCAGGTAGACATGCTCCGTCACCTGTGTGCTCCTACCTGGAGTGCTTCGGCCTGCGAAGTTCCGGCAGCCCCGAAACGTCGCGTAGGGCTGCCGCTGCTCGGTTACGGTCCCAACCTCGTTGAGCACGTTGCGCATTTCGAATGGGGAGATGTAGCCGTCGTCGTTGAACGACAGGATCACGAAGCGAGCATCAACGCCGCGGATCAGTTCGCCAAGTCGAGGAAGGGCCTTGCGACGGACGTTGTAGTCGGAGCGCCGCCAGGAGGTTGGTATCCCGGAGACTCGGCTGGTCTCGCGCGGTTCCTCGTAACTGCACAGCAGGTTGAGCATGAAGTAGTTCGAGCCATAGGGGTGCTGGTTATAGGGCGGGTCGAAGTAAGCCACGTCGAAGTCGCCAACTTCACGGACAAGGAGGTTTGCGTCCGTTTGATGCACAGCGTAAGCGCAGTCGAAGCGGCTCAGGATCGGCGGCGCGAGGGCGATCTGCCCGGTGATGCGCGAAAGCGCGTCCGCGCCGCTGCCGCCGAACTTGCCGACGCCCGTAGCTCGATCCTTATAGAAGCCCTTGAACACGCCTGCCGTGTTGGCGTGGATCGACGCCTCGGAGAGGAGCGGCCCCATCAGCAGCTTCCGGACCTCGGGCGGCTCCTCCTCGATGAGCTGCCGGTAAGCGTCAAGGCGACAGGCGTTCTCAGGCGTGTAGAAGACGCGATCGTCGGGCCCGATCGCGGCGGCGTCGCGCGGCGCATAGAGCCGCCGGATAAAGCCAGCTGGTACCGATCCAGCGTCCACGGCGCGGTTGAGCGCGTCTGCGGCAGTCACGACTGCTTCCAGCGGCGCCGCCTCACGGTTGGTGAGGTAGCACTCGCTAATCGCCCGCGCGTACTCCTCAATGTCGTTGACGACGAGCTCGCTGGCGTATTGCTTGAACATTCGCGATACAACACCAGAGCCCGAGAACGCGTCCAGAATCCGGAGCTTGTCAAGCCCTGTCCGTCGTCGCACGTCCTCGACCGCGCCCCTGATCAGCCCCAACAGGGCGCGCTTGTTGCCGATGTAGGTGACGAGCTGGTCCGTGAGGTAGGCGGGGTCCTCCTCCAGCAGCCCGAGCGGCAGTTCGGGTGCCAATAGCGGTTCTGCGGCGCTCATCGGGCGGCAGCCTATCCGCCGCTTCGGCTGCTTCGATGCGGCTGGTGGCGTCCGCTTGTGTCGGGCTTGCCGCACGGCGAGGAGATACTTGCGCGCGCAACCACCTCGCGCTATACTAACTACACTTTCGTAAGCTCATATGGAGCGATCAGCAATGTCACCATCTTCAACTCCCCCCGACACGCAGCCCACGATCCCCCAACAGCGGCTGCGGTTGATCCCGCTCGACGACACCGTGGTGTTCCCCAACATGGGCATCACGCTGACCGTCGACGTGGGCGACGATGAGCGCGTGGTGCTGGTGCCGCGCCACGAGAACGAGTTCCTCGAGGTCGGCACCGTGGCCGAGGTCTCCGAGAAGATCCGCCTGCCCGGCGGCGGGCGCGCCGTGTCGCTCTCCGGCGAGCACCGCGCGCTGATCGGCGCCGCCCAGACCGGCCCCTCCGGCGAGCTGCGCGTGGAGGTCGACGAGCGCCCCGACGAGGTGCCCACCGACAAACGCACGCGCGAGCTCGAGCGCGAGTACCGCGCCACCGTCGAGGAGATCCTCGAGCTGCGCGGCGACGACGGGCGCATCGCCGCCTTCCTGCGCGCGATCGCCGAGCCCGGCGCGCTGGCCGACTCCGCCGGCTACTCCCCCAACATCTCCTACGAGCAGAAGGTCGAGCTGCTGCGCACGCTCGACGTGAGCGACCGCCTCGAGCTGGCGGTGAAGCTGCAGCGCGAGTCGCTGGCCGAGCTGCAGGTGCGCAAGCGCATCCGCGAGGACGTGCAGGAGGGCGCCGAGAAGCAGCAGCGCGAGTACTTCCTGCGCAAGCAGATGGAGTCGATCCGCAAGGAGCTCGGCGAGGACGACGCCTCCGTCTCCGAGGAGTACCGCACCAAGATCGAGGAGGCGGAGATGCCCGAGGCGGTCAAGGAGCAGGCGCTGAAGGAGCTCGCGCGCCTGGAGCGCATGGGCGAGCAGACCGGCGAGTCGAGCATGATCCGCACCTACCTGGACTGGCTGATCGCGGTGCCGTGGGGCAAGCGCTCGGAGGAGCGCCTGGACCCGGTGGCGGCGCGGGCGGTGCTGGACGCCGACCACGCCGGCCTCGAGGACGTCAAGGACCGCGTCACCGAGTACCTGGCGGTGCGCAAGCTGCGCTCCGAGCGCGGCATCGAGGCCGACCCGAAGTCCGGCGCGATCCTCACGCTGATCGGGCCTCCCGGAACCGGCAAGACCTCGATCGGCGAGTCGATCGCCCGCGCCACCGGGCGCGAGTTCGTGCGCATGTCGCTGGGCGGCGTGCGCGACGAGGCCGAGATCCGCGGCCACCGGCGCACCTACATCGGCGCGCTCCCCGGCCGTCTGGTGAGGGCGCTGCGCGACGCCGGCACGATGAACCCGGTGATCCTGCTGGACGAGGTCGACAAGGTCGGCGCCGACTGGCGCGGCGACCCCTCCGCGGCCCTGCTGGAGGTGCTCGACCCGGCGCAGAACCACTCCTTCCGCGACCACTACCTCGACGTGGAGCTCGACCTCAGCCAGGTGATGTTCCTGGCCACCGCCAACGTCGCCGACACCATCCCCGGCCCGCTGCTGGACCGCATGGAGGTGATCAGCTTCGACGGCTACACCACCGAGGAGAAGCTCGCGATCGCCAAGGGCTACCTGTGGCCGCGCCAGCGCGAGCGCAACGGCCTGCGCGAGGAGGAGGTCGAGGTCTCAGACGAGCTGCTGAAGACGATCATCTCCGAGTACACCCGCGAGGCCGGCGTGCGCAGCCTCGAGCGCCAGCTCGGCACCGTGCTGCGCAAGACCGCCACCCGGATCGCCTCCAGCCAAGCCGTCTCGGCGGCCGCCTCGGCGGAGAACGGCGCCGAGGCGAGCGAGCCGGCGCCCGCGATCCAGACGCCCGTGCAGATCGACCTGGAGACCGTGCGCGACGCGCTCGGGCGCCAGAAGTTCTTCCAGGAGTCGGCCGCGCGCACGGCCACCCCGGGCGTGGCCACCGGCCTGGCCGTGACCGGCACCGGCGGCGACGTGCTGTTCGTCGAGGCCACCGGCATCAGGGGCGCCGGCAAGGGCGGCGGCCTGGTGCTGACCGGCCAGCTCGGCGACGTGATGAAGGAGTCGGCGCAAATCGCGCTCTCCTACGTGCGCGGCCACGCCGAGGAGCTCGGCATCGAGCCGGCGACCTTCGAGCACAAGGAGTTCCACGTGCACGTGCCCGCCGGTGCGATCCCCAAGGACGGGCCGAGCGCCGGCGTGACGATGGTCACGGCGCTCGCCTCGCTGCTGTCCGGCCGCCCGGTCAAGCACACCGTGGGCATGACCGGCGAGGTCACGCTGCAGGGCCGCGTGCTGCCGATCGGCGGGCTCAAGCAGAAGGCGCTGGCGGCGCACGCCGCCGGCCTCACCGACGTGATCCTGCCCGAGCGCAACCGCGGCGACCTGGACGACATCCCCGAGGAGGTGCGCGAGCAGATGACCTTCCATCCGGTGATGACCGTGCAGGAGGTCCTCGACCGCGCGCTCGAGCCGGCCCGCGACGTGGCGCACGCGTAACGGCGCGAGGGAGCAGGCGATGGCACGCGCACGCAGGTGCGAGCCCGTTCCGGAGGAGGTCCGCGAAGCCGCGGACCTCCTCGAGCGGCGCTGGCAGCTGTCGATCCTGTACGCCGCGCTCAGCGGCGCGCTGCGCTTCAGCGAGTTCGCCGACGCGGTCGCCGGCATCTCGCCCAGGATGCTGTCCGAGCGCCTGCGCGAACTCGAGGGCGCGGGCCTGATCGAGCGCACCGTGATCCCCTCCAGCCCGCCGGCGGTGGAGTACCGCCTCACGCCGCGCGGGCGCCGGCTCGCGCCGGTGCTGGAGGCGATGCGCGCGTACGCGCGCGAACCGGTGTAGGCGAGGACGGATCGCCGCATCCGCGGGCGCTCCGGCGGCGGGCGGCGGCCGGCGGGCCGGCGCGCGCTCGCGGCGAGCGCGGCCGCTCAGCGCAGCACGGCGAAGGGCGCGGTCAGCGAGGCGCGTCCGGGCACGCTCGCGACCAGCACGTAGCTGCCGGGGGCGAGCGTGCGCCCGCCCAGCCGGCCGCTGAAGTGCAGCGCGTCGGCGCCGGCGCCGGCGCTGCGCGCGAAGCCGCCGCGCATCCTCCGACGCAGCGTGCAGCGCTTGACCGCGCGCCCGTGGCCGTAGGGCCGGCAGCGACGGCCATGCACGTACCCGCGCACCAGCCGCTCCACCGCGAAGCTGACGCTGCCGGCCTTCGAGAGGTGGAAGCTGACACGGGCGCCGAGGTGTCGATAGCGCTTCACGCTCGGGCCCGAGCGGGCCGCGCGGAAGCTGCGCGGCGACACGCGCAGCCCCGACAGGCGCGCCGGCGAGCTGGTCCTGGAGCCCGCCACGCCGTGCTCGCCGAGCCCGCCCAGTTTCGGGCCGCCGAAGCCGAACGGCAGCCTGGGGCCGGAGCCGGAGCCGGAGCCGGCGGGCGCGGCCGAGACGCTCACGCTCACCGTGGCGGTCGCTTCGAGACCGAGCGCGTCCAGCGCCGTGAACGTGGCGGTGTGCGTGCCGGGTGTGGAGAACGCGTGCGCGACGCTGCCGGCGTCGACCGTGCCGACGCCGCCGTCGTCGAAGCTCCACTGCTCGCCGGCGAGCACGTCGCCGGGTTCGGACACGGTGGCCACGCCGCTGAAGGTGATCGGCTGGCCCACGGTGGCGGTGGCGGAGGACGCGCCGGCGCTCACCGACGGGGCGCGCCGCTGATACTCGAAGGCGCCCACGTCGCGGCTGGGCCCGACCACACGCGGATTGCCTTCGGCGTCCAGTTCGTATTCGCCGGCGGCGAGCGGACCCGGCACGCCGGCGTCGATCAGCGGCGAGCGCGGCGACAGCGACGGGTGCCAGTCGCCTTCGCCGAAGCCGCCTTCGCCGAGCACGGGCGCCACGAAGCCCGGCGCGCCGGCGACCGCGTTTTCCTCCGGCGGCGGCGCCGGCGCGACCGCGCCGTGCTCCCCCAGCTGTTCGTCGCCGGCGCTTTCGTAGCTCGAGTAGTCGCCGGCGGCGGCGGCCGTCGAGCCGGCGCCTTCGCCGAGCTCCACGATCGCGTGGGCGACGTAGGCGATCACCGAGCTCTGCAGCACCGCGGTCGCCGACGCCCCTTCCTTGGCCTGCACCAGCAGGCCGGTCGAGCCAGCACCGCCGTTGACGATCGTGAGGCCGCGCAGCGTGGCTTCGCCACGGCCTGCGCCGTTGCCGAGCACGCTCACGCCGGCGCCGGCGCCGCCACGCAGGTCGATCAGGCTGTCTTCGACGGTGACGGGGCCGGAGTGGCCGGCCACGCCCCCCTTCGCGCCGCTGATGCGGCAGCCGCGCAGCGTCTCGGGCGCACGGCCGGAGACGCCTTCGGCGGCGACGATCGTCGAGCCGCGCACTTCGCCGCCGCCTTCGAAGGAGACGCCGGCGGTGTCGCCGGCGACCGGCAGCTCGACCGAGCCGGCGCTGAAGGACCCGGCGGCGATCGCCAGGCCGGTGGTCTGGGGCGAGCCTTCGCCTTTCCGTTCGCCGGCCACGACCGCGACGTCCTGCGCGCCGCCGCCGTCGAGCGCCAGCCCCACGCGTTCTCCGCCTTCGGGCACTTCCAGGGTCACGCCTTCGAGCGTCGATTCGGGGCTCTCGAGCGTGAGCACGGCGGAGCGCCTTTCGCCGGCGCGCAGCACGGTCGCGCCCTCGCCGGCGCCGCGGATCAGCACCGCTTCGTCGCTGGTGTAGGAGTAGCCCGGTTCGAGCGTGTAGGTGCCGGGGCCGATCACCACCACGTCGGGGCCGCCGCTGTTGACGTGCGCGGCGGCGGCTTCGAGCGCGCGCTTGACGGCCTTGCCGTCGTTGCCCTTTTCCTTGCCGCCGGCTTTGCGACACAGCGGTTCGTTGACGCAGTAGGTGTCCGCCGAGGCGGCCGCCGGCGCGCACGCCAGGGCGCAGAGCGCGAGCACCGCGATCGCGCACCCTCTCCCTCCGCGCCTCCTGCGCCGTACAGCCTCCATCCTCACCGACTCATTGAACCACGCGCGCGCGCGCTTTTCGCCAGATCGCGCCCAGCGCCGGCCGCGGCGCGCGAGCGGCGCGGGGCTCGGCGCCGCGGTGGCGAGGGCCGGCGCCGGAGCGCCGCCGAGGCTCAGCGCGAGGGCTCTCGCAGCGCGCCGCGGTCGACCTGCGCGAGCTCGGTGTGGCCGCTGAGCGCGAGCGTGAGGTCGAGCTCGGCCAGCAGGCAGCGCAGCACGTGCTCCACGCCCGCCTGCCCGCCGAGCGCGAGACCCCACACGTAAGGGCGTCCCACGCAGGCGGCGTCGGCGCCCAGCGCGAGCGCCTTGAGGACGTCGGCGCCGCTGCGCACGCCGCTGTCGAACAGCACGGGGAAGCCCTCCCCCACCGCCGCGCGCACGCCCGGCAGCGCGTCGAGCGCGCCGATCGCGCCGTCGACCTGGCGCCCGCCGTGGTTGGAGACGATCAGCCCGTCCACGCCGGCGTCGAGCGCGCGGCGCGCGTCCTCGGCGTGCAGGATGCCCTTGAGCACGATCGGCAGCTTCGTCTGCTCGCGCAGCCACTCGAGGTCCGCCCACGTGACGCGCGGGTTGGCGAACTGGTAGGCCCAGTGCCCGATCGCCGGCGCCGGGTCCTCCTCCGGCGCTCGCTCCAGCGCGGCGCGGAAGACGGGGTCGCTGAAGTAGTTGGCCACGCCCTCGCCTTTGAGGAACGGCAGGTAGGCGCCGTCGAGGTCGCGCGGGCGCCAGCCCAGCAGCCACGTGTCGAGCGTGACCACGATCGCTTCGTAGCCGGCGGCGCCGGCGCGCGCCACGAAGCTGGCGGCCAGCTCGCGCTCGCGCGGCCAGTACAGCTGGAACCAGCGGCGCGCCTCGCCGACGGCGGCGGCGACGTCCTCGAGCGTGTGCGAGGAGGCCGTGCTGAGGATGAACGGCAGCCCCTGCGCGGCGGCGGCGCGGCCGACCGCCAGCTCGCCGTCGGCGTGGACGATCGACTGCACCCCCACCGGCGCCAGCAGCAGCGGCGCCGGCATGGGCGTGCCGAGCACCGAGGTGGAGAGGTCGCGCTCGGAGACGTCGCGCAGCATGCGCGGCACGATCTCCACGCGCTCGAGCGCCCACAGGTTGGCGCTCATCGTCTGCTCGGAGCCGGCGCCGCCGGCGACGTAGCCGTAGGCCTCGGGCGTCATCGCCTCGCGCGCGCGCTCCTGCAGCTCGCTCACCGAGACCGGCAGCACGGGGCGCTGCCCGCCGAGGCCCAGCGCATAGAGCTCGTACTGGAAGTTCGCGAAGGGCTGGCGCTCGGCCATCGCCCAGACCCTAACGCCAAGCGTGGCGCCGGCGCCGGGCGCCGCCGAGTAAAGCGCGCCGGGCGCGGGCGCTCTCGCGCACTTCTTCGGCGCGCTTGACCCTGGGTTGATAGATCGCTGAGGAAGCTTTTGCCGTCGACGGGTAGTTGATGGAGCTGATGAACTCGAGCACGATCACGCGCAGGCAGCTGCTGCGCTCGGCGGGAGCGGGCGCGGCCGGCGTGGCGCTGGCCACCGGTGTGGGCGAGCTGCTGGGGCGCGCCGGCGGCTCCTCGCGCGCGGTCGCCGCGGCGGGCACCACCGCGGGCACGCCGCCGGGCCCGCCGCGCTGGCGCAGCCGCCCGGACCTGCGCATCCCCGCGATCACCGTCACGCGCCTGGAGGCGGGGGCGGCGAGCGAGCCGATCTTCATCGCCCCCTACAACGCGCCGCACGCGCAGGCGGGCGCGGTGATCGTGGACGCGGCGGGCGAGCCGCTGTGGGAGCACCCGCTGCGCGGGAAGATCGCCACCAACTTGCGCGTGCAGAGCTACCGCGCCAGCCCCGTGCTGACGTGGTGGGAGGGGACGGTCGAACTCGGGCACGGCGTGGGCGAGTACGTGATCGCGGACACGAGCTACCGCACGGTCAGGAGGGTGCAGGCGGCCGCGGGCCTGCGCGGCGACCTGCACGAGTTCCGCATCACGCCGCGCGGCACGGCGCTGCTGACCAGCTACGTGGTGACCGAGGCCGACCTGTCGTCGGTGGGCGGCTCGCGCCACGGCACGATCCAGGACGCGATCTTCCAGGAGGTGGACCTGGCGAGCGGCGAGCTGCTGCTGGAGTGGCACAGCCTCGAGCACGTGGCGCTGAGCGAGTCCTACTGGCCGGTGACCTCGGACTGGGACTTCTTCCACATCAACTCGGTGGACATGGACGACGAGGGCAACCTGCTGGTGTCGGCGCGCAGCACCCACACCGTCTACAAGATCGCGCGCGACGGCACGATCCTGTGGCGGCTGGGCGGCAAATACAGCGACTTCGAGATGGGGCCGGGCACGCGCTTCGCCTGGCAGCACGACGCACGCCGCCAGCGCGACGGCACGATCACGGTGTTCGACAACGGCGCCACGCCGGCGGTGGAGGCGCTCTCGCGCGGGCTGATCCTGGACGTGGACGAGAGCGCGATGCGCGCCTCGCTGGTGAGCCAGTACCGCCACCGCGGCGTGCTCTCGGGCAGCCAGGGCAGCGTGCAGCTGCTGCCCGGCGGCAACGTGTTCGTGGGCTGGGGCGAAACGCCGCGCATCTCCGAGTTCCGCCGCGACGGCGAGCTGGTGTTCGACGCGGTGCTGGGCGCCAAGTACGAGAGCTACCGCGCGTTTCGCCTGCCCTGGAGCGGGCGCCCGGCGCAGGCGCCGGCGATCGCGGCGGCGCGGTCCGGGAGCGAGCGCATGGTGTACGCGAGCTGGAACGGGGCCACCGGGGTGCGCGCCTGGCGCCTGCTGGCCGGAGCGCACGCGGGGGCGCTGCGCGCGGTCGCGACCGGCCCGTCGCAGGGCTTCGAGACGGCCTTTGCGCTCGAGCGCCGGACCGGGCCGAGCGTGGCGATGGAGGCGCTGGACGGCGCCGGCCGGGCGATCGCGCGCACGCGCGCGATCGCGGTGTGAGCCGGACCGCGGCGCGCGGCCCGGCGCGCGGCGGCGCCTCAGCCGAGCACCAGCTCGGCGGCGGCGCGCAGCGTGGCGGCGTCGCCGGAGACGAGCAGCGTGGTGACGACCGACTCGCGCCACTTCTCGAGGTCCTCGCGGATCTTCTCGCGCGGGCCGATCAGCGAGAGCTCCTCGATCAGGGCGGTTGGCACCCTCGCCCCCGCCTCCTGCTTCTTGCCTTCCAGGTACAGCTCCTGGATCTCCGCCACCTCGCGCTCGTATCCCATGCGGATGGGCACGTTGGCGTGGAAGTTGGCGCCCTTGGCGCCCATGCCGCCGAAGTACAGCGCGTAGAAGGGGCGCAGCGCGTCGGCGGCGGCCTCGACGTCGTCGGTGACGATCAGCGGCACGGTGGCGCAGACCTCGAAGTCGCCGGCGCCGCGCCGCGCCCCCGCGCGCCCCCAGCCCTCCTCCAGCGAGGGCCGGTAGAGCTCGTCGTAGACGCTCGGGGAGAACAGCATCGCCAGCCACCCGTCGCAGAGCTCGGCGCACAGGGCGATGTTCTTGGGACCCTCGGCGCCGAGGTAGACGGGGATGTCCTCGCGCAGGGGGTGGATGGAGGACTTCAGCGGCTTGCCCAATCCCGTTCCATCCGGCAGCGGCAGCGGGTAGTGCGGGCCGGGCGCGGTGACGGGGCCCTTGCGCGCCCAGATCTCGCGCAGGATCGCGATGTACTCGCGGGTGCGCGCGAGCGGCTTGGCGAACGGCATGCCGTACCAGCCCTCCACCACCTGCGGCCCGGAGACGCCGAGGCCGAGGATGAACCTGCCGCCCGACAAATGGTCCATGGTCATCGCCGCCATCGCGGTGGCGGCGGGCTGGCGCGCGGACATCTGCACGATCGCGGTGCCGAGCTTGATGCGCTCGGTGGCGGCGCCCCACCACGCCAGCGGCGTGAGGCAGTCCGAGCCGTAGGCCTCGGCGGTCCAGATCGAGTCGAAGCCCAGCCGCTCGGCCTCGGCCACCGACTCCGCCGCCCCCGGCGGCGGCCCGCCGGCCCAGTAGCCGGTGTTCAGGCCGAGCTTCAGCTCCCCCGCCATGGCCGCGAGCCTATCGCCACGCGGGTCCCCTCGCCACGCGGGACCGCATCGCGGGTGCCGGCGCTCCGCCGGCCGGCGCGGCGAGCCTAGGACTCGACCAGCGCGAGCGTGAAGCCGTCGTAGCCCTTGGCGCCGACGGTCTGGATCGTGGTGGCGCTGACGCGGTGACCGTCGACGGCGCCGCCGGCGAGCAGCTCGTGGAAGCGGCGCATGCCGAGCGCGCGGGGGTCCCCGGTGGCGGCGTCGGCGAGCATGCCGTCGCGGACCACGTTGTCGGTGACGATCACGCTGCCCGGCCGGGTGAGGGCGAGCGCCTGCTCGAAGTACTCGGGCGTGCTCTCCTTGTCGGCGTCGATGAAGACCAGGTCGAACGGCCCGGCGCCGGCCGCGACGAGCCCGCGCAGGCTGTCGATCGCAGGGCCGACGATTATTTCTATGAGGCCGGCTACGCCGGCCCGCGCGACGTTCGCGTCGGCGACCTCGGCGTAGTCCGGCCGCAGCTCGAGCGAGACGAGACGGCCGCCTGGGGGCAGCGCCCTGGCGAGCCAGATCGTGCTGTAGCCGCCGAGCGTGCCGATCTCGAGGATCGTGCGGGCGCCGTGCACGCGCGCGATCAGGTGCAGCAGCTTGGCGTGCGAGGGGGTGAGCGCGATCGGCGGCAGGCCGGCCTCGGCGCTGGCGGCGAGCGCGGCCTCGAGCGCGGGGTCGGGCTCGATCAGGCGCTCCTCCACGTAGGCGTCGACCGCGTCCCAGCGCTCCTGGCTCACGCGCCGACCTCCTCGCGCGGCGCGGGCGCGCTCATCAGCGCCAGCGGCACCGCCAGGCCGGCCGAGCGGCGCACGGAGGCGATGCGCCTGCCGGGCTGCACCGCGTCGCGCGCCTCGCCGGCACTCTCGCCGAGCAGCGCGAGCGTGGCCTCGAGGTCCTCCACCACCAGCGCGAGGCCCCAGAAGCGCGCCGGCCGCTGCGCGCCGCCGTGGCGCGCAGCCACCTCGGCGGGCTCCTGGATCAGCTCGAGGATCTCCGCACCGAGGCGGAAGAAGGCCTGGCGCGGCGCCCCCGCGGGGGTGGGCTGCTCGCGCACGCGCCGCAGGTCCAGGCCGGCGGCCCGCAGCGCCGCGAGCGTGCGCTCGAAGGCGGGCGTGGCGGCGACGACGTGGTCGATCGCGACCGCGCCGTTGGGGTGCGCCGGCGCCGGCGGCGGCATCGGCTCGCGCGAGATCTCCGTCGGCAGGCCGTCGAGGTCCACGTCGCGCTGCACGCCGCGCAGGCTCCAGCCTGCGATTCCGCGATCCGCAGCGGGCCCTGTGAAGCGCAGGCGCACCGCTCCTATCTGGCTTTCCTCTCCCTCCACCGCGAAGCCGAGCGCGGCCCAGCGCTCCGCGCGGTCGGCGATGGTGAGCTGGTCGATGGTGACGGCGGGCATCGGGGCGGCAGGGCTGGGCGGCGGCGGCACGGACCGGGGGCGCGCGCCGGCGCCGCTAGAACTAGGTGCCGTGAACGCTACACCCCGCCCGCGCCCGTGACCGAGGAGCTGAGCGACCGCCGGCGCATGGCGATCCTCGCGATCTGCTGCATGAGCCTGCTGATCGTGGCGATGGACAACACGATCGTCAACGTCGCGTTGCCGTCGATCCGCCGCGACCTGCACGCCTCGGTGTCGGGCCTGCAGTGGACGATCGACGCCTACGTGCTGGTGATCGCGAGCCTGCTGCTGCTGTCGGGCTCCACCGCCGACCGGCTGGGGCGCCGGCGCACCTTCCAGGTGGGCCTCGCGCTGTTCTCGGCGGGCTCGCTGCTGTGCAGCCTCGCGCCCACGCTCGGCTGGCTGATCGCGGCGCGCGCGCTGCAGGGGGTGGGCGGCTCGATGCTCAACCCGGTGGCGATGTCGATCATCACCAACGTGTTCACCGACCCGCGCGAGCGCGCCAAAGCGATCGGCGCGTGGGGCGCGGTGGTGGGCATCAGCCTCGCGCTCGGCCCCATCGTCGGCGGCGCGCTCACGCAGAGCGTGGGCTGGCGCTCGATCTTCTGGATCAACGTGCCGATCGGCGTGGCGGCGGTGGCGCTGACCGCGCTGTTCGTGCCGGAGTCGCGTGCGCAGCGCGCGCGCAAAGTGGACCCGGTGGGGCAGGCGCTCGTGATCGTCACGCTGGCGTCGCTGACCTACGCGATCATCGAGGGTCCCCGCGCCGGCTGGTCCTCGGCGCTGATCGTGGCGCTGTTCGCGGCGGCGGCGGCGGCGCTGGGCGCGCTCGTGGCCTACGAGCGCCGCCGCGAGGACCCGCTGATCGAGGTGCGCTTCTTCCGCAGCGCGCCCTTCTCGGGCGCCACCGTGATCGCGATCAGCGCGTTCGCCGCCTTCAGCGGCTTCCTCTTCCTCAACACGCTCTACCTGCAGGACGTGCGCGGCTACAGCGCGCTGCAGGCGGGCCTGTGCACGCTGCCGATGGCGCTCGCCGCGCTCGCCTTCAGCCCGCTGTCGGGGCGCGCGGTGGGAGGGCGCGGGCCGCGGCTGCCGCTGGTGGTGGCGGGCACGTGCATGACCGGCGTGGCGCTCGCGCTGACCGCGCTCACGCCCACCACGCCGCTGGCGCTGCTGCTGTGCCTGTACGCCGTCTTCGGCGTGGGCTTCGGCTGCGTGAACCCGCCGATCACCTACACCGCGGTGTCGGGCATGCCCAACAGCCAGGCCGGCGTGGCGGCCGCGGTGGCCTCCACCAGCCGCCAGGTCGGCCAGGCGCTGGGGGTCGCGCTGACCGGCTCGATCGTGGGCTCCGCGGTGGGCGGCGACGTCGGCGCGCACCTGGCCGGCGCGAGCCACCCGGCGTGGTGGATGATCGCGGCCTTCGGCGCGCTGGTGCTCGCTCTGGGCGTGCTCACGAGCGGCGCCTGGGCGCGGCGCACGGCCGCGCGCTGCGCGGCGGCGCTCGAAAGGGAGGCGGCGGCGCCCCCGCTGGCGGCGGCATGAGCGCGCCGGAGGACGGGCCCGCGCAGGCGAGCCGGCCCGCGCCGGCGTCCGCGGGCGGCGGCAGCCGGCTGGGGCGGGCCGCGCTGGCGGGCCTGCGCTACGGGCTGCCGGCGCTGGCCACGGTGGTCGGCATCGTGATCATGGCGCTGGGCGGCGAAAGCAACCTCGAGGGCGGCGCCAGCATCGTCAGCGCCGGGCTCGCGATCTACTTCGTCAACTGGCTCTACCGGATCGGCGCCAGGGGCGATCGCGAGCGCGACGCCGAGGACGCCGCGCGCGAGTACTTCAGCCGCCACGGCCGCTGGCCGAAATGAGGCCCGCCGTGCGCCCGGCCCGGAGCGCGCGCCGGGCGCCGGCCCCGGACGCGCAACAATGAGCCGTGACAGTTGAGCACCACGACGAGCGCCGCTTTATCCATCCGTCGAAAGCGAAGCCGCAAACTCCACGAGAGAATCCCCCGGTGAGCTCGGGGGTGCACACAGCCGCCGTGGACGGCATCGACGGATATCGCCCGCAGGCGCCGTTCCTGGACGAGCTGTTCGAGCACGACGGCACGCCGCGGCCGACCGCGCGCTCGCTGGTGGCGGAGCTCCGCCGGCTGGGTCCCGAGGGCCTGGTGGAGGCCGGGCGCCGCCGCGACGCGATCTTCATGCAGCAGGGGATCACGTTCGAGACCAGCGGCGGCGGCGGGCCGTCGCACGAACGGCCGTTTCCGCTGGACCTGGTGCCGCGGGTGCTCAGCGGCGAGGAATGGCGCGCGATCAAGCGCGGCCTGGCGCAGCGCATCCGCGCGCTCAACCACTTCGTCGACGACGTCTACCACGCGCGCGAGATCGTGCGCGAGGGCCTCGTGCCGTGGCGGCTGGTCGCCTCCTGCTCGCACTTCGCGCGCGCCGTGCACGGCATCCGCCCGCCCGGCGGGGTGTACACGCACGTGGCCGGCTGCGACCTGGTGCGCCACTCCAACGGCACCTGGAAGGTGATCGAGGACAACGTGCGCATCCCCTCGGGCATCTCCTACGTGCTCGAGAACCGCGCCGCGATGGCGCGCCTGGTGCCGGAGCTGTTCGCCTCCTACCGCGTGCGCCCGGTGGAGCACTACCCGCAGCTGCTGCTGCGCGCGCTGCGCTCGGTGGCGCCCTCGGCGGAGAGCGAGGCCACGGTGGTGGTGTGGACGCCGGGGCCCGCCAACCCGGCCTACTTCGAGCACGCCTTCCTGGCGCGGCAGATGGGCGTGGAGCTGGTGGAGGCCTCCGACCTGGTGGTGCGCGACGACGTGCTGTACATGCGCACCACGCGCGGGCTGGAGCGCGCGCACGCGGTCTACCGGCGCCTCGACGACGACTTCGTGGACCCGCTGGAGTTCCGCGGCGACTCGCTGCTGGGCGTGCCGGGGCTGGTGCGCGCCTACCGCGCCGGCAGCGTCGCGATCGCCAACGCCTTCGGCACAGGCGTCGCCGACGACAAGGCGATCTACTGCTTCGTGCCGGACATGATCCGCTTCTACCTCGGCGAGGAGCCGATCCTGGAGAACGTGCGCACCTACCTGCTCTCGGACCCCGAAGTGCTCGAGCACGTGCTCGAGCGCCTCGAGCAGCTGGTGGTCAAGCCCACCGGCGAGTCCGGCGGGCGCGGCGTGATGATCGGCCCGCACGCCGACGAGGTGGAACTGCAGCGCATGCGCCGCGTGATCAGCACCCACCCCGACCGCTGGATCGCGCAGGACCTGGTGCGCCTGTCGACGGTGCCGACGGTCGGCGCCGACGGGCTGCTGGCGCCGCGCCACGTGGACCTGCGCCCGTTCGCGGTGTTCGGCGAGCGCATCGACATCGTGCCGGGAGGGCTCACGCGCGTGGCGCTCGAGGACGGCTCGCTGATCGTCAACTCCTCGCGCGGCGGCGGCTCCAAGGACACGTGGGTGCTGGAGGACGGCGACGACGCCGACCGCGCCGGGGTGGGCGGCTTCCCGGTAGCCGACACGCAGCCGCCGGCGCTGCCGGACCTGCGCTACGGCGCCTGGACGGGCCAGCAGCAGCAACAGCAGCAGCAGCGCTCGCGCCCGCCGGCGCGCGCGCGGCCGGGCGCGCCGCCGCCGGCGCTGCGGCGCGCGCCAAGCTGATGCTGGCGCGGATCGCGCACGAGCTCTACTGGCTGGGGCGCAACCTGGCGCGCGCGGAGTTCACCGCGCGCGCGGTCGAGGCGGTTTTCCAGGCCGAGCTGCAGGGTACCTCCGAGTCTGCGCCGGGCGTGAGCTTCGGCTCGGGAGGCCTGCTTGCGATGCTGGGAGACGCCAACGAACAGCCACATGGACGCGAAGCGCTGGGAGCGCTCACGCTCGACCCCGAGCGGCCCGGCTCGATGCTGGCGAGCGTCGAGCGCGCGCGCGAGGGCGCGCGCACGGTGCGCGACGTGATCAGCGCGGATATGTGGGAAGCGATCAACACCACCGCGCTGGGCCTGCGCGGCGGCGGCCAGGGATGGGCGGGATTCCACTCCGAGGCCCCGGCCGGGCCGTCGGTGGCCTCGCAGTACGTGAAGGAACGCACCGCGCTGATCTGGGGCGTGGCCAACCGCTCGATGCTGCGCGACGAGGCCAAGTGCTTCCTCGACGCCGGCGGGCTGATAGAGATCGCGGACATGGTGCTGCGGATGCTGCGCGTGGCGCTGCCGGCGGGCGTTCCCTCGCCGCTTCGAGAGTCGCCGGCCGAGGACGGCCAGGCGCTGATCCTGCTGCAGGCGGTGGGCGGCTTCCACGCCTACCTGCGCGCCGTCACCGCGCCCCCCAACGCGCACCCGGTGGCGCGCTTCCTGCTGTTCGAGCGCGCCTACCCCGACAGCGTGGCGGCCTGCGTGGACTCGCTGCACGAGGTCTTCACGATGGCCGACGCCGGCCCGCGCAACTCCAAGCCGGTGCTGCGCGTCAGCCGCCTGGCCGCCGACCTGGACTTCCAGCGGCGGGCGCTGCCGGCGGGAGCCGAGCTGACGGGCATCTGCGAACAGACCCAGCAGGAGCTCAACCGCATCGACCAGGACGTCGGCGAGCGCTACTTCGCGGGCGCCGCCACGGCGGGGGCGCGGGGGTGAGCTGAGCAGCATGCACTTCGCGATCCGCTTCCTCACCGAGTACCGCTACGACGCGCCGGTGACCGACAACCTCAACGCGCTGCGCGTGCGCCCCGCCACCACCTCCACGCAACGCTGCGACGAGTTCCACACGCGCATCGACCCCGAAGCGCGCGTCAGCCGCCACCTCGACTACTTCGGCACCGAGGTGATCGAGTTCGGCATCCCCACCGGCCACGACCACCTGGTCATCGACGTGCGCGCGCGCGTGGTCACCTCCGCGCCGCCGGAGCCGCCGGAGGGCGCCTGGGAGGACCTGCGCAGCGCCGCCTACGTGGACGCGGCGGGGGAGTTCGCGCTGCCGTGGCAGGACCAGCCGGAGATCGCCGGGCTCGAGCAGCTCGAGCGCCAGATCGAGGCGGACAGCCCGCTGGAGACGCTCGAGCTGCTGTGCGAGGTGATCCCCGACCGCTTCGAGTACCGCCCCGGCGCCACCTACGTGGGCTCGACCGTGCGCGACCTGCTGCAGCTCGGCGCGGGCGTCTGCCAGGACTTCGCGCACGTCTCGCTGGTGCTGCTGCGCCGGCGCGGCATCGCCGCGCGCTACGTGTCGGGCTACCTGTGGGCCGCGCCCGAGGACGGCGGCGCGGACTCGCTGGAGCTCGACACGCACGCCTGGCTGGAGGCGCTGCTGCCGAGCAGCGACGGGCACGGCGAGCCGGTGTGGGTGAGCGCCGACCCCACCAACCGCCGGCTCACCGGCGAGACGCACGTGAAGATCGGCCACGGCCGCTTCTACTCAGACGTGCCGCCGGTCAAGGGCCTGTACATGGGCAGCGCCGACTCCAAGCTGGACGCCGCGGTGACGATGTCGCGCCTGGACCCGCAGACGAGCGCGCGCGCCTGAGCGCGCGGAGCGCGAGCGTGGCCCCCGCCACTGCGGGGCCGGGCGGCGGCCCCATGCCCGGCGAGCGCCCCGCTCAGCCGTGGTATTCGGCGATCACGTCCGTGAACGCGTACGGCGCCTGGGCGATGCCGCTGCAGTCTTCGCCGGGCGTCTCGCCGCCGCTGCACTGGCGGTCGCGGTTGACCGCCCAGAAGCTGAGGCGCGCCAGCCGGTGGCTCTGGGCGAAGGCGAGGATCGTGTGGAGGTCGGCGACGCTCACGGTCTCGCCCGATTCGTCGGTGTCGCCGTCCATCGAGGAGATCCCGGCGTGCGCGTAGGCGGCTTCGGGCGAGGTCCCGTAGGCGGAGGCGAGATCGGCGGCCAGTCCTTCGAGGGCGCGGATCGAGGCGTCGCCCATGTCGGTCAGCGGCCGGCCGAAGTCGAACGGCATGATCGTCCAGGCGCTCGGCTGAAAGCCGATCGCGGCGGCGTCGGCGATCAGGCTGCGCCCGTCCGCTTCCGGCCCGGCTTCGTCCGCCGCGAACGTCACCGAGATCTCGACGCCGGGGCTCTCGCGCTGCACGACCGCGAGCGCTTCGATCACGCGCCTGCGCACGCTCGCGTTGGTGAACTCGCCGTGCTCGATGTCGATGTCGATCGCCCGCAGCGAGTAGGCGCCGATCACGCGCTCGTAGGCCGCGGCCAGCGCCGCCGCGCTCTTGCAGCTCTTGCCGAGCTTCTTGCCGCTCCAGCCGCCGAAGGAGACGTCCACTTCGCCGCCGGCGGCGCGGATCGCCGCGATTGCGGCCGCGTCGGAGCCGCCGAGCAGCGGCCGCCGGCCGTCCCACTCGGGGTCGCACCTGCCGTGCGAGAGGATGAAAGCGAGCGTCAGGTCCTGCACGCCGGTGGCTTCGATCACGCCGGCCGGCGGCTGCGGCTCGCCCCAGCCGAGGTACTCGTAGGGGGCGGCCAGCTCCACCGGCTGGGCGCCGGCGCCGGCGGGCGCGAAGCCGAGCGCGGCCACGCTCGCCAGCAGCGCAGCCAGGGCGCCGGGCGCGCGCCTGCGCAGACAGCTCAGACTCTGCACTTGACGCGAGAATACATGGGTGTCGAGCGCCGCGCCCAGCCGGCGCCCCGCAGCGAGGCGCAGGCGCGCTCCCCGGCGCGCGCGGTGAGCTTTTTGCCGCAAACTCGACAAATCGACGATCACGGGGTATATTCCGCGCTCGGCGGCGTCGGCGCGCAAGGAAGACGCGCAGCGACGCCGCCCAGCGCGACGGCCCGGCCGTCCGCAGGAAAACATCTCACTCTCTGGGGGGCCTCGATGGTCATGAAGACGGTATTGGCGTTGGTAGGTGGATCGGGCGTTGCACGCGGAGCGTCGAGAAGGGCAAGGCGCGCGGCGGCGATCGGCTCGATCTTCGATGGCATGCGAGGCCGGCTTCACCCCGTTCATCGCTGCGCCCTGGCCACGGTGACGTTCGTGGCGATCTCGCTGATCGCGCCTGCGCTCGCAGGCGCCAGCTCGACGCCCGGCACCCTGCCCGCGGCGTTGCCCTCAGATGCGCTCAACGCGAGCGCGAAGCTCGCGGCCTCGCCTCGCAACGGCGATCCGCTGCTTCCCTTCCTGACCGAATCGGGCGACATCTCGCTGTCGGTTGACGGCATCGCCACCAACGACGCCGAAGGCGCGCCGGTGAAGGTCTACAAGGAATTCGCCAACGAGACGGTGCGCAAGGCCTACCTGTTTGCCGCCAGCACCGGCGAGACCGACTTCAACCCCGAAGGCGGCGAAGTGACGCTGGACGGCACGCCGATCGAATGGAACTCGGCGAACACGATCTCCAACGACATCAACTCGATCAACGCCGAGGCCGAAGTCACGAGCCTGGTGAAGGAACAGCTCAACGCGGCGCCGGCGGGCGACAGCGAATTCACGATCGCCGAGGGCGACAGCACGTATGACATGGACGGTGAGATCCTCGCGGTGATCTTCAACAACCCGAACGTCATCGAACCGAACAGCGTGACGCTGCTCTACGGGGCGCAGAACCCTGATGGCGACAGCTTCAACATCGGCCTCGCCGAACCTGTCGACAAGTCCAACCCGAGCTTCGCGCTGAACCTGAGCCTGGGCATCAGCTACGGCTACCAGCAGCAGGAGGTGACGGAACAGTTCAGCATCATCCACGCGAACGGGAAACTGATGACGCAGATGGCCGGCGGCCAGGACGACTGCGCCAAAAAGTATGAAGCCACGCCTGAATTCGCGAGCTGCGGCAACGGCGAACTGCTGACGGTGGGCGGCATCGGCGACAGCACCGAAGATCCCAACGCAAACGAGACGCTCGCGGAATGCGCCGCTGAAAACGGCGAACCGGTTGCTCGCTGCGACGACGAGCTGTACAGCCTGCTGCCGTTCGTGGAAAACGGCGAAACCGAGGTCAACTTCGAAACCGACAACCCCTCCGACGACGACAACATCTTCTTCGGGGCGGTGGAAACCCACGCCAACGAGGCGGTCGTCGGCGAAGGCGTCACGCTGGCGCCGACGACCGGCACCAACACCGTCGGCGAAACGCACACGCTGACGGCCACGGTCCGCGACGACGAAGGCGAACCGCTCGGGGAAGTGCCGGTGACGTTCAGGGTGAGCGAAGGTCCCAACGCCGGCGCGACCGGCGAAGCGACGACCGACGAAGCGGGTCAGGCCAGCTGGAGCTACAGCTCGAGCAAGAGCGGCACGGACGAGATCGTGGCGAGCTTCACGAGCACGCCCGAAGAACCGCCGCTCGAGGATGCCCGCGCGGCGGCAGCGGCGCAGGCGGTGACCTACGAATCTAACCTCGCCAGCGAGACATGGGTCGAATCGCACCCGGCAACGAAAGAAGAACCCAAACAGGAAGAATCGAAAGCCGCTACGACCGCCTCTGCGCCCCCGGCCAAAGGCGCGGTCCTCGCGTTCGGCACGGCCCACCTGGCGAGCAGCGGGAAAGCGTGCACGGCGGGCAGCAGCTACGTGGCGGCGGTGAGCGGCAAGGACATCGCCTCGGTGACCTATGTGCTCAACGGCCACAAGCTCAAGACGCTGACCAAGGCGAAGCACGGCAAGTACTCGCTGGCGGTGCCGGTGAAGGCCGGCAAGGTCGAGCACCTCACGATCCACGTCGCGTTCACCGCGGCCGCCAGCAACAAGACACAGACGATCCACAAGACGCTGGCGAAGTGCGCCGCGGTTCACCACGCGAGCAAGCCGCGCTTCACCGGCTGACGGGCGGGTCGCACCGTCCAAGCAGAGGCGGGCGGCCGCGTAGCGCGTGGCCGCCCGCCCTGCCTCGCTAGGCTCGCACGAGCATGAGAGCAGCCAGGTCGATCCTCGCGGCCAGCGCGCTGGTGTCGGCGCTCTGCTGGCTGCAGGCGCTCCCCGCCGAGGCGGCGGGCACGGGCGGCGTGCCGGCGGCCTCGAGCGAAGCGCCGAGCACGAGCCCGCCGCCCGGCGGCGGCGAAGGCGCAGCCGCGGCCACGCCGGGCGAAGGCGCGTCTCCCCCGCCGGCGCCTGCCGTGCCCGCGACCGAGCCGCTGTCCAACGAACTCACCTTCACCACCTGGGCCGAGCCGGAAATCAGGGGCTGGATCCACTCGCGGCCAGACCTCGGCTCACCCGCGACGGCGAGGATCCAGCTGCTGACCTCGGACGGCTTCGCGGAAGTGTACGTGCTGCTCGACTCATACGTGGACGGCGAAGGCCGCGAATGGGTGAAGATCCGCGTTCCGGGCCGTCCAAACGGGCGCACCGGCTGGGTGCTGCGCGAACTGCTGGGAGGCCTGCATCGCACGCGCTGGCGGATCGTGGTCAACCTGCGGTGGCGACACATGCGCGTCTACCGCGCGGGGCGCCTGCAGCGCGTGTTCCCGGTGGGGGTGGGCAAGCCGAGCACGCCCACCCCGACGGGGCGCTTCTGGATCCGCGAGCGCTTCAGGGTCCCCGATCCGAGCAACCCCTACTGGCCCTACGCGCTGGGCACCTCCGACTACTCCACGCTCAGCGAATGGCCGGGCGGCGGCGTGGTGGGCATCCACGGCCCCTACGGCGAACCGCAGCGCATCCCCGGCGACCCGTCGCACGGCTGCATCCGCATGCTGGCGCCGGACGTCGCCTGGCTGGCGCGGCACGTGACGCTCGGCACCCCCGTTGACGTGCTCGCCGGCTGAGCCGGCCGGGGGAGCGACTCCTAAAGCGCCTCGTGAGGGCGCCCGATAAAGCTACGTGAGCCTGATCGCAGGAGCTCGACGCCGAGTGGGCAGCGACGGCGCGGGCGCTGCTGGCCGGCGCTGGCCGGCGCTCGTGGCGACGATCGTGGTGCTCGGGGTGGCCGCGTCGGTCGTGGCGGCGCTGACGTGGCGCGCGAGCGTGCGCGAACACGACCGCGACGCCTTCGAGGCCTCGGCGGCCAACGTCAGCGGCACGCTGGAGACGCTGTTGCGGCGGGACACGGACTTCGTGAAGTCGGTGCGCGCCGTGCTCGCGCTCGAGCCGCACCTCGGCGCGGGCGCCTACCAGCGCTGGCTGTCGCTGCTGGAAGACCGCGAGGAGGAGCCGGCGGGCTACGGCGCGCTGATCGTCAAAGACGTCCCCGCCGCGCGGCTCGCGAGCTTCCAGCGCGAGCGCTCCGACAGCCCCGCGTTCCGCTCGCTGGTCGGCGGGCAGGTGGAATCGGTGAAGCCGTCGGGGCGCCCCTACTACTGCCTGCTCTCGGGCGGCAGCGCGGACCTGCTCTACAACCGCGAAGTGGCGCGGCTGCTGGAGGGCGACTGGTGCAACCCGGCGTCGCTGATCGGCGGCTACTCCCACCACGGCACCACCCGCGCGAGGTTCACCCAGGCGATCACCGCCAGCGGCGACTACGGCGTGTACTCGATCACCTTCACCGGCGTGCCGAGCCTGATCATCGAAGTGGCCGCCTACCGCCCCGGCGCGCCGCTGGCGACGGCGGCGCAGCGCCGCGCGGCGGTGCTCGGCTGGGTGCTCGGCTCGTTCGACATCCCGTCGCTGATGCACGCCGCGCGCGGCGGCGCCCGCAAGCTGTCGGTCACGCTGTATCACGCGAATCCAGGGCTGGGCGACGAATTCATCGGCCGCACCGGGCCGCGCACGAGCGCCGGCGCGTTCACGCACGAAGCCAGGCTGCAGATGGACGGCAGCTGGATCGTGAAGGTCGCGGGCGCCCCCACGACGGCGTACCTGTCGGCCACGGGCGAGGGCCTGGCGGTCGGCGCGGCCGGGCTCGTGACCACGCTGCTGCTGGCGGCGCTGGTGACGGTGCTGGCGCGCTCGCGCGAGCACGCGATGGGCGTGGTCCGGGAGAAGACCAGCCAGCTGCGCCACCAGGCCATGCACGACGCCCTCACCGGCCTGCCCAACCGCGTGCTGGCGCTCGACCGCGCCGAGCAGATGCTCGCGCGCGCACGCCGCCAGGACCAGCCGATCGCGGCGCTGTACGTGGACATCGACGGTTTCAAGGACGTCAACGACAGCTACGGCCACGCCGCCGGCGACGAGCTGCTGCGGATCGTGGCGCGGCGGCTGGAGGGCGTCGTGCGCGGCGGCGACACGGCGGCGCGGCTGGGCGGCGACGAGTTCGTGGTGCTGGTGGAGGGCTCGACCCTCGACGCCGGCCCCGAGCTGGTGGCCGAGCGGCTGCTGGAGGTGCTGCGCGAGCCCTACGACATGACGCGCGAGACCGGCCGCGAGCTGTCGCTGAGCGCCAGCGTCGGCATCGCCTTCGGCCTGCGCGGCAGCGCCGACGAGCTGCTGCGCGACGCCGACCTCGCGCTGTACTCGGCCAAGAACGGCGGCAAGGACCGCTACGTGTCCTTCCACTCCACCATGCAGACGGCGCTGCAGGAGCGCCTGGCGATGCAGCTTGACCTCGGCGGCGCACTCGAGCGCGGCGAGCTGTTCCTGCTCTACCAGCCCACCTTCGACCTGCAGTCCGGGAGCGTGATCGGCGTCGAGGCGCTGTTGCGCTGGCGTCATCCACGCCGCGGCACGCTGGCGCCCGCCGAGTTCATGCCCACCGCCGAGGCCACCGGCGCGATCGTGCCGATCGGCGCGTGGGTGCTGCGCGAGGCCTGCGAGCAGACCGCGCGCTGGCACGAACGCGGCCTGCGACTGGGCATCTCGGTGAACGTGTCCGCGGCGCAGCTGCGCAGCGACCAGCTCGCCCAGCAGGTCCACGAGGCCCTGCGCGGCAGCGGCCTCGAGCCGGCGGCGCTGACGCTCGAGGTCTCGGAGACCGCGCTGATGCGCGACCCGCAGGAGGCGGCGGCGCGGCTGCGTTCGCTCAAGCGGCTGGGCGTGCGGATCGCGATCGACGACTTCGGCACGGCCTACAGCTCGCTCGCCTACCTGCACGACTTCCCCGCCGACGCGCTCAAGATCGACCGCTCGTTCATCGCCAACATCGCCGCCTCCTCGCACGCCACGGCGCTGATCCACACGCTCGTGGAGCTGGGCAAGCGGCTGCACGTGGAGACGCTCGCCGAGGGCATCGAGGACCAGGTGCAGCTGCAGACGCTGCAGCGCGAACAGTGCGACCAGGGCCAGGGCTTCCTGTTCTCCCGCCCGCTCGACGTGGAGGGGGTGGAGGCGTTCCTGCGCGCCGACGCGCGTGGACTGGGAACGCAGGCCGAGCACGCTCATCGCTGAGCGGTCCGGGCGCGTGCGCTGAGCGCGGCGACGGGCGCTACTGGGACTGCGCCCACTCGCGCGCGCGACCGGGAACCCCGAGCGCGTCGCGCTCGACCTCGACCACGGCGTCGGCGGGGATCTGCGAGCGCTCGGCGGCCGCCACGATCGCCGCCGCCGAGGGCGCCTCGTAGAGGCAGTAGCTGCGCCGCCGGTCGGCGCTCAGGAACGAGAACAGCCAGCGCACGCCCTCGTCCGCGTTGATCTCCTCGATCAGCTCGACGTCGTCGTCGCTCAGCTGCAGCTGCTCGGCAAACGTGCGCTCGATCACGAACAGGGGCATCGTCGGCCGATCGTACTGGTGTCGCTATGCGTCGGCAAGCGTGTGACGGTGGGCGTAGGAGGTCGCCTCGGTGCGGTTCGCACAGCCGGTCTTGCGCAGGATGCTGCGCACGTGGTTGGCGGCGGTGTGCTCGCTGATGAATAGCTCCGCGCCGATCTCGCGGTTGCTGAGGCCGCGCGCGACCAGGCGCAGCACCTGCGCCTCGCGGCCCGACAGCGCGTCGGGGAGGCCGGCGGGCGCGTCCGCCGACGCGCCCGCGGGCGGCGCAGCCGATGCGCCGGCGGGCGACGCAGCCGATGCGCCGGCGGGCGACGCAGCGGATGCGATCCGCTTGGCGAGGGCCGCCATCCCGAGCTCGCGCGCAAGCCGCTCGGCCTCCGCCAGCAGCGCATGCGAGCGGGCGCCGCTCTCGCCTCCGCGCGCGCGCAGCATCCGCGCGTACTCGTAGTTGGTGTGGGCGAGCCAGGTCCGCGCCTCCATCGCGAGGTTGGCCGCGAGCGCCTGCTCGAAGTGCGCTTCCGCCAGGTCCCACTCGCCGAGCGTCCCCGCGAGCATGCCCAGGTAGCGGTCGGCGGCTCCGTAGTAGGCGACGAGGTGCCCGACCATGACGTTGCTCCCGGCGAGCGGCGCGAGCTCGGGGTAGAGCAGCGCCGCGAGCGCTCGGTCGCCCAGCGCCACGCAGGCGTCGGCGAGGTAGGTGAGCGAGGCGAGCCACAGCGTCTCGCGGAACGGCTCGAGCCCCTCGCGCCTGATCCGCTCCAGCTCGTGCCGGGCCTCGGCCTCCATGCCGAGCTCGACGAGCAGCGACGCGAGCCCCGGACGCCAGGGACTGCGCTCGCGGTCGCCGGCGACGAGGATCCTGATCACCGAGGCCAGCTCCGCCAGCCGTCCCTGCTCGCGGCGGAGGCTGAACATCTGGATGCCGTAGGTGCCCGAGGCGTCGCGCCCGGTCAACATGCGGCCCGCCTCCTCCGAGCGAGCCGCCATCGCCTCGGCGGCGTCGAGCCGGCCGTCCGCGAGGGCAATCGCGGCGCGGTAGTGCTCGGCCACGTGGAGGATGAACGGCTGCCTGGTGATCTCGGCCATGCGCCGGAGCTGCGCGGCCTCGCTGCGCGCGGCGGGGATGTCGGCCATCGCCACGAACGCCGGCACGCGCCACGACATCGCTTCGGCCTGGAGCTCCACGTCGCCGAGCTCCTCGCTGATGGCGCGCGCCTCGGTGAGCATCGCGAGGATCTCCTCGATCGGGGTCGCGCCGCGCGACCAGTAGGAGCGCACGAGCACCGTGGCGAGCCCCGCCCGGTCACCCAGGCGCCGCGCGAGCGCGATCGCGTTGGCTCGCACGACCGCACCGCGCTCGTGCTCGCCCTGCCCGTCGAGGGCGCGCGCCAGGCCGCCGAGCAGCTCGACGCTCAGCTCCGACTCGTGCTCTCCCAGCGCCGCCGTCGCCTCTTCCAGCAGGTCGACCGCGCCCTCGACCATGCCCGGCCGCCAGCTCGCCTCCTCGTATCGTGCCGCGGCGCGCCCCAGCAGCTCGGCGTCCCCCAGCTCACGACCGATCTGCGCAGCGGACGCCAGCGCCTCGCGAGCGTCGAGCGAGCTGCCGGCCTTGTGCTGAGCCATGCCCAGCTCGAGCAGCACCTCGGCGCGCGCGCGGGCGTCCTCGATGCCCAGCCCATGCGCCGTCATCAGCATCTGCGCCGCCTCCTCGAACGCGAGCGCGTCGGCGGCGGCCTGCGCGGCCAGGACGTTGTAGCGGACCGCCCGCTCGACCCCGCCCACGGCGGCGGCCGCCGCGAAGTGATGGGCGAGGTCGGCAAGGACCCGCGCCGAGGGCGCCTGCGCCCCCTCCATCGCTTCGCCGGTGCGCAGGTGCAGCTCGGCCCTGCGCACGGCGGAGAGGCGGTCGTAGACGGCGCGGCGCACGAGCTCGTGGCTGAACCTGTACGCGAGCTGGCGGCCCGGCAGCTCCATGACCATGCCGCTGCGCGTCGCCTCGTCGACCGCTGCGATCAGCTCGTGCTCTGCCAGGCGCGAGCCCCGGCGCACGACCGCCAGCTCGAACTCGGCGCCGGCCGTAGCCGCCAGCTCCAGCAGCTCGATGGTCGCCGGCGCCAGCCGCGCCAGGCGGGCGCTCACCACCTCGCGCACGCTGTCGGGCGTGCCGAGCTGGGCGAGGAGGGAGCCGGCGAGCCGAAGCTCGCCCTCGCCGTATGCGATCGCGTCCGTCTCGACCACGGCGCGCCACAGCTCGCACATCAGGAACGCGTTGCCGCCCGTGAGGGCGGAGATCGCCCGCGCGATCTCCGGCAGCTCCGCGCCGGCGCGACCGTCGGTGACGCGCCGCACGAACTCCCCGACCTCGAGGTCTGAGAGGCCCGGCAGGCGCATGCGCACGACGTCGTCCGAGCGCCGGAGATCCGCGAGCGTCTGCGCGAGACCCTGGGGAACCTCGTGCTCGGTGTCGCGGAAGGTGGCGAACAGCAGCACGCGCCCGGCCCAGGCGCTCTGCGCGAGATGACGCAGCAGCAGCAGCGTCGGCGCGTCCGCCCAGTGCGCGTCCTCGATCACGACGACCACCGGACGCCGGTGGCTCGCGCGCTCGAGCAGGTCCGCCACGGCCGTGTGCAAGCGGTGGCGCTCGGTGTCCGAGTCCGCGCGCGTAGGCAGCGACAGCCCCGCCAGCCGCTCGCCGAGGCTGGGCACCAGGCGAACCAGCTCGCCGCCGGAGGAGCCGAGCGCGGCCCGCAGCTCATCCTCGCCGAGCACCGCCGTCAGGCGCTCGAGCGCCTGCGAGAAGGGCCCATATGGCACGTGCACAACCGCGTCGCAGGCTCCGTGCAGCACGAGCGCACCGGACTGCGCCACCTCGGCCGCGAACTCGCGGACGAGGCGGCTCTTGCCCGAGCCGGCCACCCCTCCCAGCAGCACCACCCGGCGCCCCTCGCCCTCGGCCGTCGGCAGCAACATGCGCAGCTTCTCCAGCTCGGCGGCGCGGCCAACGAACGGGAACGGAGAGGAAACGCGAAGTTGAGCAGGAAGCTCGGGCACCGACACCCCCGCGAGCACGATAGTCAGATCTGATCAGGCGCGCAAATCCAGGGCTCCTGCCGCCGCCGGAAAAGTGGGTCAGCGTGCGTCATGACAAAGCTCGGGCGACGCCTTAGGTTGCGCAGCTGACGAGGCGACCGACGATCTTCACCAGAGGAGGAGCCGATGAGCAGCACGATCACCGCAGCGCAGGCAGCACGCCAGGAGATGCCGGGGTTCCGGGGACGCCTGATCGGCCCCGCGGACGACGACTACGAGCAGGCACGGACCGTTTACAACGCCATGATCGACCGCCGCCCGGCGCTGGTCGCGCGCTGCGCAGATGCGCGGGACGTCTCCCACGCGGTCGCCTTCGCCCGCGCGCACGGGCTGGCGCTCGCGATCCGCGGCGGCGGGCACAACGGCGCCGGCCTCGGGACGTGCGACGACGGCGTCGTGGTCGACCTGTCGCTGCTGAAGGACATCGAGGTCGACCCCGGCGCGCGCACGGTGCGCGCCGGCGGCGGCTGCACGTGGGGCGAAGTCGACGCCGCCACCGGCGAGCACGGCCTCGCGACCCCGAGCGGGATCATCTCGACCACGGGCGTCGGCGGGCTCACGCTCGGCGGCGGGCTCGGCCATCTCACGCGACGCTTCGGGCTGACGATCGACAACCTGCTCGAGGCGGAGCTGGTGCTCGCGAGCGGCGAGACGGTGCGGGCCAGCGCCGAGGAGCACCCCGACCTGTTCTGGGCGATCAGGGGCGGCGGCGGCAACTTCGGCGTCGTCACCTCCTTCCTGTTCCGGGCGCACGAGGTCGGCACGATCTTCGGCGGCCCGACGTTCTGGGCGGTGGAGGACGCCGCGGAGGTGCTGTCCGCGTACCGCGAGTTCCTGCCCGCAGCGCCCCGCGAGCTGAACGGGTTCTTCGCCTTCCATGTGGTGCCGCCGGCGCCGCCCTTCCCCGAGCAGATCCACCTGCGCGAGGTGTGCGGCGTGGTGTGGTGCTGCCTCGGCGCGGAGGGCGACGCGCGCGCGGCGATGGCGCCCCTGCTCGAAGCGGTGCCGGAGCCGCTGATGCACGGCGTCCAGTCGATGCCGCACGCGATGCTGCAGACGGCGTTCGACGGGCTCTACCCGCGCGGCGAGAACTGGTACTGGCGCGCGGACTTCGTGAACGAGATCCCCGACGAGGCGGTCGCGCTTCACGCCCGCTTCGGCTCGCGGCTGCCGAGCCCGAAGTCGACGATGCACCTCTACCCCATCGACGGCGCCGCCCACGACGTCGCCCAGGCCGACACCGCCTGGGGCTACCGTGACGCCAACTGGGGCGCGGTGTTCGCGGGGGTCGACCCGGATCCCTCCAACCGCGAGGCGATCAGCCGCTGGAGCGTCGACTACCACGAAGCGCTGCACCCGTACTCCGCGGGCGGCGCGTACGTGAACATGATGATGGACGAGGGCGAGGACCGCGTCCGCGCGAGCTACCGCGGCAACTACGAGCGCCTGGCGCAGGTCAAGCGCACCTACGACCCGGAGAACCTGTTCCGCATCAACCAGAACATCCGGCCCGCGAGCTCGTGACCGTTCGTGTCATCGCCCGCTCGGCGCCGGCCTCGCAGTAGCTGCCGGCGATCCAGTTCTGCGCGTCCCCGAAGCGGCCGCCGCGCTCCTCGAGTCCCCCCCAGGGACCTCCGATGCAGCTCCAAGAGCAACCCGGCAGTGATCTCATGCCCCCGGACCGGCACCGTCGAGGCCGTAGCGCATCGCGGCGATGTTCCATCTGAAGGGCAAGATCGCGTTCGATCAGGTGGAGCGCGAGAGGATCGCCTTCCGCTTGCTCGAGGTAGGTGGCGATGAACTGGTCCTGCGCCAGCGAGAACTCCCCAGTCCCGACGCGGCCACAGCACCATCAGCACTGCGAAGCCGAGCAGCACGAAGCAGCCGATCGCGATCCACGCCGCAGCGCTGATGTCGTGCTTCACGAGCGTCTGGCCGCCAAAGAACGACGTCGTGATCGCCGCAGCAGCAACCAGCGCGCCAGCGCTGGGACGGCAGTGCGACCGTCGACGGAGCCTGTACCGAAAGCCCCTTCAAATCGACCTTTGGTGAGGGGATGCGAAAATCGCCCTAACCGGACGGTATTGAACCACGAGGCCGTCACGGCGATCGAGCGACTGTGAGACTGCAGGCTTCGGTCAGCGGCAACTCGTCGCCGTGGCGAGCGCCGAGCAGACCGCGGCCATCTTCTCCGGGCCACGCGTCGTGACGTGCTCGGTCAGGAATGCCTTTTCGGCGGAGAGGGTGTTGCCGAGCGCAAGCACGCACTCGATCGGCATCCCATCGGCGGGTCCGATCTCGACCTCCGTTGCAAGACCGCGGACAGTGCCCGTCGCCGGGACCGCGATCACGTTGAAGACGCGATCGACCGCCTCGTCGCGGGTGAGGATCAGGACCGGCCGTCGCTTGCTATCCGGCGGCTCATGCCACCAAACCTCACCGCGCCTCACGAGCTGCAGTGCTGCTCCCAGGAGAAGCCGGCCGTCGCCTCCTCCTCGTCCAAGCGGCGGAGCGTCGCCGAAGAAGCGCGGGCGCTGAACTCATCGAGATCGCCCCACCCATCCACGGCAGGCTCTGCGTGCGCGCGCTGCACCGCACGCAGCGCCACCTCGGCATCATGCTCGCTCCAGCCGGGCGCTTGCTGCAACAGCTGCTCCTTTGCGGTCATAGGCCACTCATGGTAGCCGCCGCGCAACGTCGCAGCACGGACGGGCGATCGCTCGCGACCGTCCAGCAAACGTACGGGCTGCCGCTGCAAACAGCCGACCGCCGCAACCCCCTGAAACCGGGTGAAACGCCCCACGCCGAACCTGCGAGCCTTCGCCGCGCTTCGACCTGTTCGCAAGCATTTGCCGACAATGCCGTCATCGGGGAGGCAGGTTCAAGTTGGCTTTCCAATGCGGTTTACGGGTTTCCTGCGGTCTTTCTGCGGTCCCAAATCCCAAGGTCTCCCGTCGCAAGGGATGGCTGCTTTGGGGCCCCATCCGGAATGCGTCGACGGTGAGCGGCCCCGAGCATCGGTCGGCCCGTCCGTTCGAGCTGGGCTCTGGTGCGCCGGGTGCCGCGACCTGCCATCCAGATATCGACTTCCCCGAGGATCCAGGGCGCCGCTCCCGGTGCGTCACCAGTAGATGGCCACCACTTCAGTATCGAGAAACCTCTGCTCAGGACCCCCGGACGCAGCTACAACCGCGCTCGCGGCAATCTCCGCGAGCGCCCCGACCTCATCGAAGCCGGCGCGCCGCAACGCCTCGCTCCTTGCGTCAGCAAGCACCGCTGGGTCGAGCTCGACACGGTGCTCTTCTTCAAGGTGGCGCGTCACGGCACCAAAAGCAGTCCGTCGCTCGGCGACGCTCCCGTGCGCCGCGACCTGCTTGGCACTCAACAGCCCATGCGAAGCAAGATCCTGCTCGGCACATGACGCGTCATACGCCGCGGCGATGGTCTCCGCGTAGCAGATGAGCGCCTGTCGCATTGCCTGCTCAGCGGTCCCAGCCATCGCCGCGTCCGGCCCTTCGCCGCGTGCTCGAGTCATGCCGGCAAGAAGACCCCTGCTCATCTCTCCTAGGTCCCCGAGCTCCGGCAAGACATCAGCGAACACGTCGGCCAGCTGTACCGGCGTCCACGAAAGTTGCACCCCGTCACGTGCAAGTCGGCACATGACCAGATACCGCGACCCGGAGAACAGGACGCGGCGAAGGTCCTTCCAAAACAGCGCGACCTCCGCGACCCCCACCACGTTCAGCTCTCGAGAGGGCACCCTGGCCCGGTCCGTCAGCGCGTCCGAGAGTCGCTGGTGGATCAACCAGTCTTTGCCGGCGAGCGTAATGTGCCGGTAATTGGTGGAGCGGCCACGCAGGGGAACGAGCCCCGCAAGCAGTTTCTCAAGCACCCTGTTCGCCGTAGCTGCTTGCGCGAGACCCCCGCGCTCCTGCGCACCGATTAGCTCTGGGTTCTCCTCGACGAGCTCGAGGAGGGTCGACATGATCGTCCGAATCCGGAAGATGTCGTCGGCTTCGAGCTCGACCTCGACCTCGAGCAGCTCCCCACGCTTCAGCCTCGAAGCATCCACGAGCCACCCGTCAAGAGCCGGGGTCCCTGCCAGCTCGCCCAGCTCCGAGGAGCTGGCAACGGCAGGTGGCATCACCCCAGGCCCGGGTGGAGACAGGGCAAGCGTGTCGCGCTCATATGCGAGCAGCTCGCGGAACGTCGACTCGACCGTCGCCTTGCGCATCACCTGCGAGCCGCTGGTCATCTCAGAAGCGACGGACGAGCTGATCTCTGTGCCGACCAGCCCGGCAGAGACTCCGGCGTTCGCGCCCACCTCGCTTCGAAGGGAGTTCGACTCGCTCGCGGTGAACTCCGTAGCCACGGGGCCGAGCCGGGACGCGATCAAGCTGAAGACGCTCACTTCATCCAGATAGACAAACTCGCGCAGCGGCACGTCGCGGCGCTTGCGGGCGGCCTTCTCCCGACGGCGTCCTCCGCCATCGACGAAAACGTGAAAGCGCGCGACGGATCATGATCAGACAGGGAGTCGCTGCCGTTGCTGAGCGACTCGCTCGTAGCCGCCAACGTAGTCTTCGCGGTTAATCCGGTCGCGCTCATCGGCAACAGCGAGCAGCGCCGCCTCACTCCAGATCGCGGTGAGCATTGCCGCTGACCAGCCTTCGGTCATCCTCGCGATCCGCTCATGAGGCAGATCAGTCGTCGTCGCGAGCCGGCCCGCTGATGTGCGAAGAATCTCAACGCGATCCGACGGCGAAGGGAGCGGAAACTCAATCTCCCAGTCGAATCGACCGGGGCGCCGAAGCGCGACGTCGATGTCATCGGGACGGTTCGTCGCCGCGATCACGACGACGTTATCCCCACGGTTGAACCCGTCCATCAACGTCAGTAGCTGGGCGACGACCCGCTTTGAGACCTCGTGCCCCTCATTGTCACGTTGCGCTGCGACACTGTCGAGCTCATCGAAGAAGATGATGGACCGGTCCCGTTTCGCGGCATCCGTGAAGATCTTGCGTAGGAGCTCCTCGCTCGCTCCGTACCACTTGCTGAACACCTCCGGGCCGGAGATCTCATAGAAAGCGGCTGATGCCTCGTTCGCGATGATCTTCGCGAGCATCGTCTTACCCGTCCCGGGGTCACCGGTGAACAACACGCCCTTGATTGGGCGGGCTCCGATCCGCTTGAGCGCCTCGTGATGTTTCAGAGGCAGCTCGATCAGCTCATACGCTCGCTCCACGACCTGGCGGAGCCCGCCGAAGTCGTCGAAGCTGAGGTCACCCGAGCGCGGGACGCGGGACCCCTCGATCACCGTCTCATCGATCCCCGGCAGGTCAAGTAGCCGGACCGGCTTCTCGTCGAGCACAGCTTCCACGCCGCGTGCAATCGTCCCGGCAACCGTGTTGTCAACCGCGCACTCGATCAGTGTGCACTTCGTGAGGCGGTTGTTGCCGTTGATGTTGACCACGCACTGGTCACCCAGACAGAGACGCACCACGCCGACCCACTGTTCCTCCGGCCACAACTCGTTCGGTGCATGCTCGATCGAGCTCTCGCGCACAACCACGACATCGCCCACCGCGAGGCCGAGATCGACGTCGACATGAATGTTGCCGCTCTGGCCGTTGCGGTAGTCCAGGTACACCAACCGACCCTCGTCGCCGACGAGTGTCACGCGGGCAAGATCTGCTCGTGGTCCCGTCTCCATCTCCACGCGCGAGACTATCCGAGCAGCCCAATCCCACGGACCTTCGTTGGCCACACGCCAGGTACTCATCTCGTGCCAAGCAGCGGGGGTAAGGCAGCAGTCCAACCAACGGGGGAGTCCGGTACACCGCGACCGGCCCCGCGGCGTGGCATCCTGGGTCGATGCGCGAACGCCCGGCCCGCGGCCTCGACGAGCTACGCGAAGTCTCGAAGCACCTGCTCTACGAGATGCAGATGTTCGGCATGACGATGACTATGCTTGCTGCCTTCGAGGGCATCGACCCGGAGGACGCGCGGGCGACCATGCAGAACGCGCTCATGGAGTCCTGGGCGCTCCATGCGCGCAACTTGCTCGCGTTCCTCTACGACGACCGGCCCGCGCGCGACGATGCCATCGCTGGCGACTTCATCCAGGGCTGGCGCGAGAAACGCGGGCCGAAAGCGGCCCTGCTCGGCCTAGCGCAGGCGAAGACGAGTAAGGAGATGGCGCACCTGAGCTACGTCCGCGCGCAGCTAACCGAAGACGAGCGGCAGTGGCACCACGCGCCGATGATCGTGGAGCTAGGCAAGCCGCTCCACCTGTTCGTTGACGAGGTGTCCGAGGGGGTCGTCACGGAGGGCTTCCACGAGCGCGCCCGCGGGGCGCTGCCGCTGCGCGACGCGACCCTAGACCTCCACGGCCTCGAAGTGGTGGCCGGTGCCACCCAGTCGCTCATGGCCTACGGGGGCGGCGGTATCCAGTCGCGGCCGGACCCCTCGGACGACTAGTGGCATCTACTCGGGTCGTCCTCAAGCTCACCACGGACAGAATCTCGCCCCGCGGGCCGTAGATCGTGGCCGTCCGCGGCTTGCCTGTTTCGGGTCGGCGGAAGTTGCGCAGGTACTTCTTGACCGCAGCTACGACGGCATCCAGCAGAACATCTCCGCCGAGATGGATGACCAAGTCCAGCACGACCTGCTCGACGCCGCGCCTCTCGAAACCGCTATCGACGGTAGCCTCGTAGCCTTCCGCTTCCAGGGCAACGCGCAGCGCCTCGTACTGGTCTTTGTGCATCGCCTGGTCGCGCGGACCGGCGGGCTGAATCAGGACGGTGGCTATGACGACGGGAGCCTACTGGCCACCCCGGTGGAAAAGAGCGTCGCCACGGCAATTAGCATCCGCCCGATGAGTGACCACGATCAATAGATCCGAAAAATTGAAGCAGGAAGTCGCCAAACTCAGAGCGGCGCTCGACCAGCTAGTCACCGGCCCAGGGCAGATCAGACTATCCACGAAACCGGGGCCAGTCCAGCGAGTCTTGGGGACGGACTCGAGAGCTGTCCTCTCAAGCGTATGGAAAGCCCCAATTTTGGGCCTCTTCTTGCGGCTAGAAACGGGCCTTGCAACCGCCATGGCGCCAACCGTACTGTTCGGATGGTTGCCGTTGACAAATTCGGACAATCTTCCAGCAGCTGCCAAACCAGCGACTTGCCGGTCAGGCCTTGTCGATGATGATGCGCTGCAGCTACGCGATGGGCGGCTGGGGGGTTCGCTGGCGCGACGGCCAGCGCCGAGAGCAAATCCAAGCGATTTCGCGACGGGAACTCGGCCCGCGAGCGACGGGAGCTGCGTCTGCTGGGGGAACCGCGCCGCCGTCGATAGGTGAGTTCTGTCTTTCTGCCGGAATGAGCCCACTGCGAGCATCAACGATCAGAAGATGCCCTGATCGAGCGGAAGCCCGTGATTGACCCGATGCTCGAGAACCGCCTGCCATTCAGCGGCTATCTCTTGATTCGGGAGGTAGCCGCTTGCGGCAAGACGTTCAATCGTGCCCCAGTTGGCTGCTGCGGGATGATCCTTGATCAGTCGCCGCAAGGCCGCGCCAAAGTGGTCTCGAACCTCCCCGACGGCACTTTCGGTGCCCTCGGCAAGCACGTCGATTGCAGCAGGTCGGCGGCGAGCCAGGCGTACGAGAGCGCTCATCGCCGGGGTCATCACGTACCAATCCTCGGTAGGCATCGCGAGATCCCGGAGTACGCCTAGTGGCACCTCATTCGGAGCCGCGTCGGCGAGATAGAAGTATGCGACCGCGGCACTCGTTCGGACGGTGAAGAGCGTGTCTTCCGCCATGCGCACGAGCAACTCGGCTGGGACCTTCAGTGGATCCCAGCTTACGAGAAACTCGATGACGAGTGCCGCATCCCAGCGGGCTGGCTCGCTTGCTGCTGGGTCTAGCTGCTCCGTGAGCTTTGCCACAAGCGACTCGCGCTCGGCGTCCGTGAGCAATGCGACTGCATTGAAAAACGGAGATGCCTTGTCTCGGTTCCATAGGTCGGCTCTACCGATCACGGTCGTCAGGTCCGCAACCGATGTCGTAGAGGCGTGCGCCGTCAGGCTCCTGCTTGTTGTCCACAACGGGCGCGAGGCCATCGCGAACCACTGGTCTCGGTGGCGCTTGAGCTCCCCTGGACCGAAACGCCGGCCACGCGGATGCTTTGGATTGTAGGTCTCAGCTTCAGCGTGACAGTCGAAGCACAGCGGTATTCCGTTGTCGAGCGAGTCGTCGCCTCCTTGGGTGCTCGGGACAATGTGATGGATTTCCATTTTCGTCCCTGCCGCCCTGTGGCAGACACAGCAGTGACGGTGCGCGCGTACGAGCAGCTCCTCAGCGACCTCGCTCGAAAATGCCATCGCAATCATGGTATCGCGCCTGTTATTGCAACGGCCCCGCGCCACCGCCCACAGACTCCCGGGGAGGGCGCATGACTCATAGCGAAAGTCGCGTTGCGGTGATCGGTGGCGGCGTGACCGGTCTGACGACAGCCACGCTGCTCCAAGCGCACGGCTATCCGACCACTGTCTATGCGACTGCGCTGCCCGAAACGGCGACGCTCACACAGCCGCCCTGGTTCGCGAGTTTGCACGCCGCAGCATCGATCCTGCCGCATTCAGTTGCCTCGAGTCACATACTGCGCTGGACGCAGACATCCCAGAGATTCTTTGCGGCGCTGATCGACGAGGCCCGACCTTCAGTCCGGCGTCAGCGCCACTACGAGCTGTTCGAGGATCCGCCGGTTTCCGACCCGGACTATCGCGACGTTGTGTCGGACTTTCGCCAGCTCTCAGCTGCGGACGCGCGCGCGTTGGGCGCGCCGACGCGAGACGGCGCGAGCCCGTCCGGCTGGTGTTTCTCGATCTATTTCTGCGAAGCGCCGCCGTACCTTCGCTTCCTCGAATCCGCATTCCTTGAACTCGGCGGCGAGTGTCGCACCGACTCGGCGTTGCCCGATCCACCGTTAATGGCCGGCTACCTGGCTCTGGACCATCAGATTTACGTGCTGTGTGCCGGGCAGGCGTCCGGTGCGCTGCTAGAGGACGCCCTGGCGTCAGGCGATTTCGCGGATTCTCCCGGCGATGGATTCGTGCCGACCTTGGACCCGTTTGGCGGGCGGCTGATTCGCGGTCTGTACCTCAGCGTGTTGCTCAAGGAGCCTCTCTGTGACCGAGAGGGCAGGGCGTTTTCGTACAACTACACTCCGGCTCACAGCACCTATCCGGCTGCGGACGGCGGGAGCGCGGATGTGTACTGCTACCCGCGTCGCGTCGGATGGCTGCTAGGAGGAAGCCGCGAAGTCGGGCGGGTCGACTGCAGCGGCGACTGGCAGGGGCTTCCAGGCGAGGTCAGCCGCCTCTCGGTCAGGGGCGTCAGCGGCCTGGTGCCGATCCCAGAGCCCGTTCTGCGTCTCAACGGCGAACTCCTGCGATCTACGCCACTCGGCCCGGATGCTGCATCGGTGTTTGCAAGTGCCGACCTTTCGCGTTTCGTCGCAGGGTGCGGCTTCCGGTTCGTGCGCGACAGCGATACCGAGCAGGTTCGGGTCGAGAGCTCTCGGCTTAGCGGTGTGTCCGAGAAGGTCATCGTACACAACTACGGGCACGGCGGGGCCGGCTTTACCTTGTCATGGGGTTGTGCGCTTGATGTGCTGTCGGCCGTGGCGAGGACACGTAGCCCAGAGGCCTCCCAATCCGGTGTGCGAGGTGGAACTCTTGCGGATTCGCTCAGGTCCGCCGCAGAGCGATCACATCCACTCAGGGCACCCGGCGCGCCGGCCGACCGCGTGGGCAACGTACCTGGTGGAGGCACAAGATGACCAGCGAGTCACGCCTGCTCACGGACAAGCTCGCGGATGGAGACACGACGTCGAGCATGCAGATCGTCGTGATGGACATTTTTGGCTACGCGTCGCGTCGCGCGCACGCGCAGCTCACCGCGATGCTCGCGATGACGGCTTGCTTTCGCGCGGCGATCGACGCCACCGGAGCGCCCTACGCTGCGAAATTGGCAAAACTCAACGCTCACATCCAGAACGACAGCGTGATGCTGCCGACTGGCACTGGACTCGCTGTCGCCTTCCCCTTTGGAGTGCCGGGGGTATCGATGGATTTCGTTGACAACCTCCTGCGTATTGTCGCGCGGCACAACGCGGAGTTGGGCGCGTGTGCCGTGTTTGATGCCGGCTGCTGGTGTGACTGCCACCCCTTGTTGCTTCCTTGTATCGGGGTCTCCGAAGGACCGACGGTCCTCTACCGCGATGTGAACAACATGATCAACGTCGCCGGGGACACGGTCATCGCGGCGATCTCCGTCGCGGCTCTGGCTGAGCCTGCGCAGGTGTTTCTCACCGACACCGCGCATCGCACGGTCCTGGAGTACGTCCCCGGCCGCTCTGGTCAGTTCCGCCCGTACTTCCGCGTGGAGCTGACGACCGGTGCGCACGAGAACGTCCATCAGTACGCGAACGCGAACGCAGACGGCCTCAATACGCACCCAGCCGCGGGGCTGGGGGTGATGGAGGAGGAACTCGCACCCGATGCCGCAGACGCGACGGCGGTTGTCGAGCAGGCTGGCGACGAGGCCGAGGCCGTCCGCACCGCTGTCTCGACGGATCTGCGATGCGTCCGCGACTTGGTCGCTGTGGGCGAAGCGACGTTTGACGCCGGGCCGCGTAATGCTCCGAGCGCGTCGCTGGCGATCACGCGGCCGTTCTTGATAGGCGCGACGCTTGTGACCCAGGCTGACTACGAGCTGGTCACGGGCCGCAGCCCGAGCCGCTTTCCGACGGCCGATCACCCGGTCGAGTCGGTCTCATGGTTCGATGCAGTCCAGTTCTGTAACGCGCTGTCTGCGCTTGAGCAGCGTAAGGCCGTTTACGAGATCAGCGGCTCGGATGTAGTGGCAGACCCAACGCGCGACGGCTACCGGCTGCCGAGTGAGGCCGAGTGGGAGCTGTGCTGCCGCACCGGAGACGGCAGCGACCAGCCATATGGCCCGTTGGACAGCGTGGCGTGGTACGGGCGCAACGCCGAGGGCTCCACCCATCCGGTGGCAGCGCTCGATCACAATCGCGGCGTGTTCGACCTGCTCGGGAACGTGTGGGAGTGGTGCGGCGACTGGTTTCAGCCGGGCTACCCACCGGACACGCTAACCAACTACACGGGCCCGCCGGAAGGGTTCCAGCGCGTGTTGCGGGGCGGCTCGTGGCGTGACCTTCCGGACTGCGTCACGCCGACCTACCGCCATCACGCCGTCCCGAGTAAGCGCGAGAGCACCATCGGCTTTCGAATCGTACGTAGCGTAACCCACCCGATAGGAGCGTAACTGATGGCACGAGATGCCCATCGCGTATTGCTGATCACCACCGGCGGAACGATCGCCGGTCAGGTTGCCGACACTCTCCAGGACGCGGCGATGAAGCGGACCGCCGGCGAGTTCTCCGCCTTGATCGGCGAGGCGGTGGAATACCTGAACATCAAGCACAGCCTCGACATCTCGATCGAGAGCCACGAGCTCACTAACGTCGATAGTTCGGATATTCAGCCGGCCGTCTGGACGGAACTGGCCGAGACCGTGCGCGAGAGGTACGACGAGCATGATTCATTCCTGATCACGCACGGCACCAACACGCTCGGCTACACGTGCGCAGCGTTGAGCTTCGCCTTGGTTAACCCGGCGAAGCCGATCATCTTGACCGGCTCCCAGGTATCGGCGGGCCTGCCCGGGTCGGATGGTCTGACGAACCTCGAAAACGCGCTGCGCGTAGCGACCTGGCCTCGGACGAGAAACCCCATCAAGGGCGTACTGGCGGTTTTCGGCAGCCACATAATCACAGGCACGCGCGTGAAGAAGGACACCGAGTTCGACTACGATGCTTTCAAGTCATTTAGTAGCGCAAGCATTGGCCGCATCGGGCGAGTCATCAACATCAGCGAACCCAACCTCGAGAAGCATCTCAAATACCTCAGCACCGGCATGTATCCGGAGGCGCGGGACGCCGCCTCGCTTCGCTGCGAAAGCGAGTTCGATATGCGAATCGCGTCGATCACGGAGTTTCCGGGGATGGACTCGGGCATCTTCGCGACGCTAGTTGAGCGCAACGATGTGCAGGGCTTCGTCCTGCGGGCCTTCGGCGCGGGCGACCCGGCCACGAAGCACCGTGAGGCGTTCGAGTATCTCAAGGGTCGGGAGATACCGATCGTCGTCACGACCCAGGCCCCAAACGGCAACAGCAACTTCCAGGTCAACGAGCCCGGCGAGTTTCTGCGCGAGCACCAACTCGCGATCCCGGCGTTCGACATGAGCATCGAGGCACAGACGACGAAGCTCGGGTGGCTACTCGCCAAGCGCCGCACCGGGGATATGCCCTATGCGCGTCTGCGTGAGGAAATGGTCCACGACATCAGGGGCGAGATCAATGTGCTGTGGGAGGTCGGGGTCTAGGGCGCCCACGCGTCCCCGCCGTACCCGTCCGTCATGACCGATGCCGCCACCGCCGCACTGGAACGAGAGGTTGCTCGCGTGTGCCTCGCGCGGCTTGCTGCGTCGGGGTGCAGTTGGACGCTCCGTCCTAACTTCAAGGACATTCCGGCCTACGGTTGCCGGCAGGCGGCACGGGTCCGCGACCGACTCGGGTCCGGCAGCCACGGCGGGATCCCTATGTGGGCCGAGCTCAAGTCGGTGGCCGCCGTCGCGATCCCGGACGATCGATCGCCGTCGATTCCGTTTGCGGCGCACACGCGTGCGAACACGAGCTTCGACTGGCCGTCGGTACTTCGAGCCTTGGGGCTCGACCCAGCCCACGCGAAAGTGCGGTCGTTCGTTGATGACGACGCGGAGTATGCAGATCATCCGCTCGCGGGAAGCGTTCGCGAGATGCGACTTCGCTGGCGGGGCATCATCAACCCTTTCACGGTCGACCTCGCGCTTTCGGAATACGAGGACACCGATCTGGGTCCTGGTGACATCGCGCAGGTGTTTGATACATCCGTGACACAGTTTGGGGGCCTACCGGATACGGTCATGACGAACGTGGGCGACCGGACGCGCGCGATGGAGATCGCTCCGTGTGATCTGATCCCCGCCGTTGAGCGGCACGCGGGCGCCGCGACGGTGGCACCGATTGCGGCGCCGTGTCAGATCTGGCTCGGCGAGGCCGGCGACTATCCGAAGGATTTCTTCTTGCGCTTCCCGCCGCCCACCGGCCCACGAATCGGGGTTCTGACGGGTAACGGCCCTGAGTCGGGTATCGCGTTGCTCTCGGAGCTCGTCGCGGCCGTGCGGGCGCCGTACCGTGAGGGAGTGCCGGACGTTTTCATGCCCGAGTTGGTGCTTCGATCGGCTCCCGGCCTCGGACTTTCGATGGAGCTGGTGGCTCGTGAGCAGGACGTTGAGCGCGAGGTGACTCGAGGCGTCTCGGAGCTTCTCGCGTCTGGCTGCAAGATCGTGACGGTCGCATGCAACACGACGATCTATTTTGAGCCGGTTCTGCGGACGCTGTGTGAGGCAGCGGGCGCGCGCTTCGTTTCGATCGCGGAGGCGACGGTGCCCGCTGTTCTGCGCGCTCTCCCCGATGCGGCTCGTGGAAGCGAGGTCGGCCTGATCGGCATCGGCTCGGTGATCGATCTCGCCGGCGGCTTCAGCGGATACGAGCGATATTTCGCTGAGGCCGGGCTGAACGTGAGGGTGTGCACCGCCGATGAGTTCGCGTTCGCGATCAAGAACCAGCCCGAGATCGGCTCCCGGGTGTCCGAGTTTGTGAAGCTGGTCAATGCGCTTCCGCAGGACATCGCGGCGGTTGTGGTGGCGTTGACCGAGGCGTCGCTCGTGTTTCCGGAGTTCGAGCGGCGCAATCAGAAGCGCAGCGACGAGCGCGTATACATCGACGCTGTGCGGGAGCTCGGGCGCTACCTTGCGTTCATGTACCTACTTGACGGTTACCGCGAATTGGAAGTGTGCCAGCTTCGCGACCACGAGCCGTTGGAGAGCAAGCTGCGCGAGCTGTTCGAACAGTCAAAGCTCGCGCCGATCCAACGCGGGTAGCGGACCGATCGCCCAATGCGCGGGTGAGGAGCGAATGAGGTGGCCGGCGGCAAGTGCGTTCGCAGGTCGATCATGGCGAGGCTGGTTGGGAATGGGTTGCGGTACCTGCATGGCGTCTAACCGACATTCGTAGCACCTGACAGACTGGTGCGTTCGATGCCGGTCGGGTCTCGCCTACGATTGCGCAGACGTTCATCCCTAGATTGGTGGTCTCGAGGTGGTGTGGGGCGGCCCAGAGGGTCAGCCTCTGGTTCGCTCCGATCGCCTGTGGCAAGCTGGCTGACTCAGAAACTTCGTTCGGGGGGACAGGGCACCGAACAACTTGGCTGGGTCCAGACCCTTGTGCGAGAATGGACAGGACCGCCTCGGGCGAGGCATACTCGGCTCATGTCCGGCGTGGCACATCTTTGGCACAGGTCATTCGTCCGATGCGTCTGATGTATCCGGGAGCTGGACACGATGGACCATCTGGACGCAGGCAGACGTATCTGGCGCGAGGGTACGAGGTTGAGGGCGTTGTGGGCTTTACGGCCCGTGGTGGCTCGAGTCCACTTGAGCGCACCCAACATACGGCGGGAGCGCCACGGTTCGTCGCTTGCGGTCCCCTTCGCCCGCCGCTGCGGTCCTTTTGCGGCCCCCAGTGCCGGGAATAGCCGGGAACAGGCGAGAACGACCGACCAAGAGTCCCAGTGTTCTCGCGGCTTTCGTCAGTGTTCGCGGCGAGGTTCAAGGTTCTGAACCTGTGATCGAAGATCGGGGAGACAGGATTTGAACCTGCGACCGCCCGGCCCCCAGCCGGAGAGATGGGGTGCCGGTCAGTGCATAGAGCCCGTGTTTGCTGGGCTTTCTGCCGCTGAGTGCTTCGGAGTTTCGCTCAGTTTGTTCCCCGAATTGTTCCCCAGCGGGGGGGTCGCACGCGCCATCACAGATCGGCGAAGAAGTCCGGCGATACCTCGACGTCCTCGACCAGCCGGACGTTCACTCCCATCCTGTGTTCCTTCAGCAGATCGCATAGCCGCTCGCCATCAATGAGGTCGACGGGCGGAGCGCCGTCGCGAGTCGCCTCTTGCTTGGCGTCGGCAGTGAAGGAGCCCGTCGTGATCAACAGCCCCTTGTCGCCGCGACCGCTCATCGCGCCGCGGAAGTCTCTGACGGCACTCGCCCCCACACTGCCCTTGTAGCGCTTGCATTGGAAGAAGACCGGGAAGCTCACGAGCGACAGGCGGTAGACACCGATCCCATCGATCCCGCCGTCGCCACTTTTGCCGGTGACCGTGGCTGATACGAAGCCAGCCTCACGGAGCAGTCGCCGTGCAAGGCGTTCGAAGCCGTCGGGCGGCACCTCGAACAGCACCTCCAGCAAGCGCTCCTTCCAATCGCGACGAGCTGACTCCTCGTCGAATTCGTCCTCCTGCTCGGCTTTGGCCAACCGCTTGGCCTTCCTCGTTTCCCTGAGAGTGGTGACGTAGGCAGCATGGCGGCTCACGACATCCTCGGGGGTCATAGATCGACCCGCCTCAGTCGTGCTCCACACGCCCCGCTCGCTGTTGTCCAGTGCTCCCATACCCTTCAGGTAGGAGCGCGCCCACGCCAGGCGATACTCGAGCTTTGTCCGGGGTCCGTCGCCGTGCAGGACGGCCTGCTGCGCCTCGGTGAACCCCTCCAGCTCAATCGCCTTTTCAACGATCTCCTCGATCGTTCCAGAGTCACCGATCTCGCGTACCGCCCGCAGCGTGGGCCACAGCAGCTCGCTGACCGACGGGATGCGCGGTGCGGAATTCACGGCGCCCACCGTATCCCACGAGTCGGACCTAGCGAACTTCGCGGAATGTGCGCCGCTCTACCCTTTGGTGGCAGCCTTCTTAGCGGTCTGCTTGGCGGGTCCAGATGCCAGCTTGGCCGGTCTTTTGGCGCTCCGAGACCGGCAGCCGCCTCCCCTCCGCGCAACGATCTTGCCGTCATCAACAAGCTGGATACGCTTCCCGAGGGAGCGAAGCAGTGCGGTGATCGTGGCGTAGGTCGGATTGCTCGTTCCTGTCTCGATCCGCGAAATCTCGCTCTGAGGCACGCCCGAGAGCTTTGCCAAATCCCGCTGGGACAGCCTGCCCTCCCTGCGGCTCTCGATCAGCTGGCTTGCGAGGCTGAACTCCTCGCGGAACTGCTCCAGCTCGCGGACGGCCTGTGGACCCTCATCCCGAGCCTCCTGCTCGATATCGGCGATCAGCTGGCTGAAGTCAGTGGACACGGTGGGGTGAGTGGAGCGAGTGGACACAGTCGATGGGTTATATCACATCAGGATGGAGGCGTCACTATCGCTTCCGTCGCGCCGCGGGTTTGGCTGCACCCACGCCCCGCCCGCGCGGCTTCTTGCGCTTCTCTGCGTCGATCGCGCGCCACGATGCCAAGCGCGAGCGGGCTACCCCGATCTCCCGCTGTTGGCGCCGTGACGACGGGCTCTTGCCCTTGTCGTAGCCGTGCAGGACGAGGATCTTGCGATCGCCATGCGCGTGACAGAAGACCCGCAGGACGAGCTTCTCTGCGATCTCGTCGTCGGGCTTGACGGTGCGGTCGACGCGGAACTCGAACAGTCCTTGCCCCAGCTGGCGACCCCACGACCTCTCCCCTACCACCTGCACGCCGTGGTGTTGAAGAACCTCGTTCATGGCCATGCCGAGAGCGCGGCGCTTGGTCGAACTCAGGTCCTCCCTGATCCAGCGCAGGCACGGCACATCGCCCGACTCGTCGGCATAGAACTCGATCTCGAACGGTGGTGGATCGCCAGGGCTCATCGCGTTGCGCTCTCCGACAGCGAGCCGGCCGACGCCGGACGAGACTCCGTGAACGCCTCGTTGACCATCTGGACCTCGCGCTCGGACGGCGCGTAGTGGGCGTATATCTGTGTGGTCTTGCTGTCCGCGTGCCCGAGGAACTCCTGGATCGTGCGCAGCGGCTGGCCCGACGCAGCCAGACGAGTCGCGAATGTGTGGCGCAGGTCGTGGAACTTGATCTCCCGGACTCCAGCGGCGCGGCACGCTGCCTTGAAGCGCTTGGTCACCTTCGAGCGGTCCAGCGGGGAGCCGGTCTGCGGGTGCGCGAACACGAGCTCGCCATCACCGCAGTACTCGGTGCGTTGGGACCATCGATCCAGCTCGCCCGCAAGTCGGTCGGTCATCGGCACCGAGCGTCGTGTCGAGAGGTCCGACTTGCCATCCGTGGAGTGCTCACCCCGCACGAACGTGTTGCGGACACGGATGCGCTGAGCAGCCCAATCGACATCACGCCAGCGCAAGCCGAGCAGCTCTGACTGCCGCAGGCCGGTCATCGCAGCGGCCAGCACCACAACGCGCAACACCGGCCCAAGGACGTCCGGCGGAGGTGGCGGCGCAGGGCCGCGACGGCCGCGGCGAGTAGGCGCCGGTGTCCGCACCACGACTTCGTCGGGAATCGCCCGCAGCACCGCCTCGAGCTCGTCAAGGGTCAGGAACTGGAGATCGAGATTCACGTCGCCCCTACGCCGACGACCAGGGCGCGCAGCACGACGGATGGGGTTCTCGCGCACCCAGCCACCATCGATCGCGTGCTCGACGATCGAGTGCAGGAAGCTCAACACGTTGCGGATCGTCTTCGGCGAGAGGCCGTCGGCGAGCATCGCTGTCGCGAGCGCCTCCGCATGAGCGGTCGTCAGGTCATCGCCCGCCAGCCCGCCAACACGGGGCGAGATGTGGACGCGCTGCATCGACTCGCATCCCTCCAGGTAGGAGGGCCGAGCGCCGCCGAGGCGGAGCGCCTGCCGCAGCGAATCGCCAACCTCGTCGACCGTGGGCCTGCGCACCCCACGGATGGGCTTGGGCGCGCGCTCCTCGGCGTCCTGTAGGCGGCGAAACTCCCGCTCGGCCTGAGCGCGTGTCAGGCCATCGCTCTCGCCGGCTTTGCGGATCGGCCCGATCTTGCGGTTCAGCTGGCGACCATCGCACGTGCGCCAGCGACCGTAGTAGGACCCCGACTTCTCGTACAGGTGCCCGGTGCCGTAGGTGCGCTTGGTCATGGTGCTCGTTTATACGCAGCTCGTCGGCTGGTACGACCGATCCGCGAGGAAGACGGGCCAGGTCTCATATCGGTCGCCGTGAAACGCCATTGACGGGATAGGACCGGCTCGCGTCGCGCCCCGACTGGCCTTCCAGCTCGTCCATCCAGAGGAATATCGCCTCGCGGCGGTAGCGCACGTATCGGCCGAGCCGGATATGCGGGATGCGATGCCGTCGAGTCTCTGCGTACACCCACGCAGGCGTGACCCGCAGCAGCGCGGCGACCTCCTCCGCGGTGAGGAGTTCGCCGCGCGCTGGCGGTTGCTGCTCTTGGCCGGACTTTTGCATTTCGGGTGATAGACCCCGAACAGCCGAAACCGGCCAACGAGTTTCCCTTGCCGACCAGGAGAGCCACGTCCGTGCCAGTCAAGCCGTCGTGTCAGTCCCGTCAGAATCCGCGTCCTGCCAGAGCCGAGTGTTGCGTCGACCAGCACGGCGGGCTTGGCGCTGCCGACGCTCACGCGGGGCGAGCGCGAGATCGGCCGGGCTGATGTGGTCGTCGATATCCGCCCGATCGTCGCTGGGCTCCATCCACTCGTGCAGACAGTAGATCGCCGACCCAAGTCGCCACGCCGCGCTCTGGAGCCGCCCGGCCAGCTCGAACCACACATCGGAGCCGGGCGCGTCGCTGAGTAGCGCGCTCGCCTCCACGATCGTGTCATGCAAGGTGCCGCGGAATCGCTCGATCTCCTGCGCGGCGAGAGTGCGAGCGCTGCGCCACTCTCGGTGCTGAGGGGACTCCGGAAGGTCCACCCGTCCGGCGCTTTGCAACCGCCCACGACCGCTTGGGGTGAGCACCCATATGTCTACTCCGTGTGCGCGCCGTTGCTCGATCGCGCCGTCCTGCACGAGCGATTGGAGTTGGGCGCGCACGCGCCGGGAGCGCCGTGGAATGCCCAGGTGCTCGAAGATCAGCCAGACGGGTACGCCCGGCCGGCCTCTGTGACGCTCCGCGCGGTCGATCGCGGCCAGCACAGTCACGTCGGGGATCTCAGTAGTGCTCATCGGTTCCTCCTTGTCGTCGGAGGCTCCGGGAGGACTGCTCGGGGCGAAGAAGGCACCCCTCGCGCCGCTCAGTAGGGTGCTTATGCGCCGGGAGTTCAGGCTCTCGGTGCCACGCCCCCGGCAGCTCCAACTGCGCGGGGGCACTTTGATGTGTTCGATGACCCTAGCACGAGAACCAGACCATAAATACCCTGGCGCCGAGCAGGGTGCCTCGTGAGTGTTCCCGCCGTGCCACGAAGATCAGAACCAACCGCCGAGCAGGACCAGCTCATCCTCGGGCACGCCCTCCGCTCGCTGCGAAAGCGGGCGGGGATGACGCAGGAACAGGTCGCCGAGCGGCTGGGGGTAGATCCCACCTTCGTCGGCCGCCTCGAGCGCGGCCAACGCGGCGCACACTGGCGCACCATCCGCCGCATCCTCGCAGTCGTCGACGCGAGCGTCAGCGACTTCGCCCGCGAGATCGACGCCGCCGAGCGCGCAACACGCTCGTAGCCGGAGCCGACCGCCGACGCAGTATGCGCGCCTGCTGTCACCCGCAGAAAGGCCAAACAGACTAGATGCACGCCACAGCAAGCGCTGTGTGATTGCTGTGTCCAACCGACGAGCACCGACGCCCATGATCGGCGCCCCCAAGAGGGGCCAATCCGGGACCGCTCGGGACCCGTGCATCTAGTCTGTTTGGCGGTAGGAACCGAGGGGACGCCGGGCCTCTGCGTCGGAGGCGCAGATGATGGTCTAGAGCAGATGAACGAAGACGAGGGCGTGCTGCTTAGGGGCGCAGGCTCCGGTGCTGGTCGAGACGACGCGTACGTTTGCTGGCTCGGAGTCCGCCGTGGTGGGTCGCCGCCCGAGCGCGGGCGCGGCTACCACACGGCTCTCTGACCGAGGCGTGCGACTTTCGTGACGGTTAGCCCGATAGCTGCGCAACCCGTCGTTGCCTAGACGCCGTGCTCAGTCATGCTCTAGGACAAGTGTGCGAAATGCCGTGATCATGGAGCGCGGGGGCGGTAAGTCCCACGGGAGACGCAGCGGTGATCACGGTCCGCCCGCCCATCAATGAAGGCGTCCGCAAATGTGGGTGTTCTTCGTCAGGTACATCTAAGCCCTGTCCGCCGTAGCGCCCGCATCTTGGGATCACGCTTACCGTGAGGTCATCTCAAGCTAACAGCACTTATGATCATCCCGCGAATTTTTCCGCAAATTGCGGAGTTTATAGATCTTCAGAGCTTCATATGTTCGCAAGGCCGCTATACCAGGTAAGCATAGGTATTCCGCGAACAGGAGGGATCATGAGTAGCACCGCCACACAACCGGATGAGACGACGCTGTTGCGGGCCCTCGTGGCGCTGCAGATAGCAGAGCGCCAAGACCGCAGCAGCGGCGAAGCGGGCTGCCCGAGCGAGCTGGTGTTGGCAGATGCCGGGGTCGCCCTCGCCGACATCGCCGCGCTGACCGGCAGGAAGTACGAGACCGTGAAGACGACCGTCCGTCGGGCGCGGGAGGCAAGCGCCGAGAAGCCGTCCAAGAAGAAGGCGGAGGATGGCTGAGTCACGGCGCAGTGATATGGACCCAAGCGAAGAGCTCGCCAGACTCCTAGCCACACAGATCCGTCTGAGTGTCCCCAACCAGACCCAGGCGATCCTTGAGCTCAGCCGCGCAGGATTCGGGCCGACCCGCATCGCGGAGCTGCTCGGCACGAGCACCGCGACCGCGAAGGTCACGATCGCCAAGTCCCGCAAGAAGGGAGCCGAGCATGGCTGAGCACGCCGTGATCGAACGCCTCGACCTGATGCTCGCAGTACTTCAGCTCGCCCACCACGACGCGATCGAGCGTGCATCCGAGCAGGTGCGCGCGGATCCACTCAACGCAGCGATCATCGACGCATGCGGCGAGGACTGGGTCGGGGCGGGCAAGCTTACGAGCGCAGCCGGCGCCGCGGCCGATGCTAAGGAGCGGACAGTGCGCACGCACATCGCAGCACTGGTCGCGCGCCGTGCGCTCCAACGCCGCGGCGCCGGTAAGAGCATCCAATACCGCTCGACGGGGCTGATCTGATGGCCAGCGAGGATCTCACGTACTCCGAGAAGCTCGCCCGCGCAACGGTGATGTTGATGATCGAGCGCCGCGGAGCCGAGCAGGAGGAGAACCTGCGAAGTGAGCTGCTGCTTGCCCGCGCCGGGTTCGGCGCAGGGGACATTGCCGATCTGCTCGGCAAGCAGCCAGGCGCAGTGCGGATGGCCATCAAACGAGCCCGCAAGGGATGAGGAGCAAAAGATGAGCGAGTCAAATGAGCTGTTCGTAGAGGTCGGTGCCATGCGCGATGAGATCGAGGAGCAGGGCGCGATGATCAACGCACTCGTCCGTGCAAGCAGCCCCGAGCTGCGCACCAATCTTCTCGATGCGTTCCAAGCGGACCCCGCGCTGCGCGAGATCTACGGCTTGATCGACGGGATCCGCTCCCAGGGGCAGATCGTCACCGTCCTGAAACCCCTGAAGCTGAAAGGTGCGTCGCGTAGCGCGGTATCTACGAAGATCGAGGAGCTCGCGCACGAGGGGTTGATCGCCAGGGTCGGACGGACCAAGGACGGGGTGATCTACAAGAAGAGCCGCTTGGACAAGGCGCTCGGCATCAGCCGCGCGCTGGGCTTCAAGTGAGCACGATCACAGCACGGGCGGCGGCGAGGCTGCTGCTGGACGCGTGGCGCGCGCACGACTGGAGCGACACGGCCGGCGCGGCGCTCGCGATCATGGGCGCACACACCGCCGGCCTCTCGCTCGCGGCTGCGGTCCCAGACGCGTTCTGCGTCCGTAACGGCTGCGCCCGGGCACACGTCGCGACGGTCGCGGCGGAGGCGTTGCGGGATGTGACCGTTCAGGTCGAGCAGCCAAGCATCATCGACCCAGAGCAGATCGACAGCTTTGCGCGCGTAAGCACCGTGACCGCCGGGGAAGTCGCCGGAATCCCGCGACCTCTCGCGCTGACCGAGGCCGAGGTGAAGCGGGCGCTTCTAGAGATCCTCGGCGTCAGCGAGATACCGGCGGACTGGGGCGGCGAGCGCTCGGACGCGTTCAGCACCCATGTGTACCTCGGGGGCGAGCGAATCGCGACCAGCTTCGTGCTGAAGGGCCCCGCGAAGCGCGGAGAGCTCACCCCTGCCGACTACGGCAAGAACGGCGATCAGCTACAGCGCTCTTTCACGCAGCCCGCGTCGCTGCACGTGATCCAGGCGAACGCGAGCATCGCCCCATCCGTTCGGGAGCTCGCGAACGGGCTCGTCCTGAACGCCCGCTCGCAGGGCGATGGGCGGGCTGTCGCGAGCGTATGGGACGGCACGGACACGGCGAGGATCCTCGCCGCTTACGGCTACATCGACGCGAAGGACGGCACGCTGCTTTGCTAGATGCGGCGGGGAACGCTCGTAGGCGCGTCATGATGATGGGATGAGAGGCACCGTGGAGGAGCTTGAGTTCGATCGTCTCGGGGGAAGCCAGCGCCTGGTGCTCCGCAAGCTGCTTAGCCTCTTCCGAGCGCACGGCTGGAGTGATGTGGACGGCGCGGCGATCGCGATGGTCGCAAAGCTCGAACGGTCCGGCGGTCGGGCGTCCCCCGCGGCGGTCGCGGCCGCCGCACCGGCTGATTTCGTGACAGTTAACGGCACGTCCCGCGCGGCACTGACCAGAGCGCTGGAGTCGCTCGCCGAGAGGACATGCTGACCGCCGACCGCCGGCTCTTCGGGAGGGTACGTCTGACCAGGACCCTATGGTGAAGCTATGACAGATGAGGCGCTGCTGCTCTCGATTGATGCGAAGCTTGGGGCAATCCTCGCGCTGTTGCTTGACGGATATCTGCGCCAGACCGGGCTTGCGCGCCCCAAGGAGCGCACGATCGATGAGATGCTCGCGGCGGCGGGAGTTTCGACTGCGGAGATCGCACGGCTGCTGGGAAAGACCGACCGAGCCGTGCGGTTGCAGCTCGCGGGAGCACGCGCGAAGAAGAAACCAGCGAAGGCGGTAGCTGCGAAAAAGGTGGTCAAGGGTGGCTAGCAGGCGCCGTGACGCTACGCGGGAGCTGGATCCGATCGATGAGGTCGCGCGGCTGCTCGCGCTGAACCTTAAGCGCGACCGGGGCCTTCAGGAGGTGATCGTCGAGCTGGAGGGAGTCGGGATCCGTCAGGCGCGGATTGCCGAGCTGCTCGGCACGACGGGCGGCTATGTGAGCGTCGCATTGGGGCGGGCGAAAGCTCCGGCGAAGCCTACGAAGAAGTCAAAGTCGGCGACCGGCAGCAAGGGCACGGGCTAGGGAGCCGACCCGGTCCTGTTGCGGGCATCGCTCGCGCTCCAGCGTGTCGCCCGGAGCCTATCGCCAGCGATCAAGGCCCGGTGACGGCGATCCCTAACGTGTAGCTGGCGCAGGACAGTCACGCATGACCCATCCTCCTCGCATTGCTTAAGCGTCTTCCGGATGTGCTTGACCACGCCGATCGACACGACCCCTGCCATCGTCTGGCCCAGACGCACCGCGTCGACATTTGTTCCACAATTGTTCCCCAGGCGAGCACAAGCTGGCCATCTACCATCTCAGAACCCGCTGATTAGCAGGTCTTTCTTCTATCGGGGAGACAGGATTTGAACCTGCGACCGCCCGGCCCCCAGCCGGGTGCGCTACCAGACTGCGCCACTCCCCGTGGCCAAGCGGGCGACGGGAATCGAACCCGCCCTAGAAGCTTGGAAGGCTTCTGTGCAGCCACAACACTTCGCCCGCACGCCCTCGGCTCATCCTACCGCCGCACGGCCGTCGGCGTGGACGCAGCTCCGGGGCCGGCGGGCACGCCGCTCGGCGCTCCGCGCGGGCGCGCTCCGCGGCCGACGGCGACGCAACTCGGCGGTCCACGCGGACGCCCGCTCGGCGCCCGGCGCGGACGCGGCTCGTCGCTCGGCAGGGACGTAACTCAACGCTGACGGCGGTCCGCGCCGACGCCGCTCGGCGCTCGGCCCGCACGCCTGACCAACGCCGGCCGGCGGGGCACGGACCGCCGGCGCGGGCGTGCGCCGGCCCCTGCGCGCAGGTGCCGACCCATCCGTCCCCGAGTCCCTCTAGGGTTGGCTCGTGTACCGCAGACCGCTGGTGTTCGTCACCGGGCTGACCCTCGGCGACTACCTGCTGTGGGGCTGGGCGTCGGGAGGCAGCCATGGGGCGCTCGTGCTGATCTCCGGGCTCACGCTGCCGCCGCTGGCAGTGGCCTGGCTGTGGGCGTGCGCGTGCGCGTGCGCGCGGCTGCTGGCGCGCGCCACCGAACGGCGCGAGCGGCCGCGCGCGGGCGCCGGTCGAGCGGTGCTGGGGGGGCGCGCGCGGATGCGGCGCGCGCGGGCACGGGCGGGCGCCGCCACCAGGGTTCAGCTCGAGGAGCGCTCTGGGGCGGGGGCGCCGTCTGGCCGCTCCCCACGCAAGCTCGCAGCCTGAGCGCGGCGCGCGGTCGTGAACGGCAAACGCCGCCAACGCCGGCTCCGGGGGCCCAAGCGCCCGCGCCTGCTGCCGCGCCCCGGGCGAGCTCGCGCCGCGGTGGCCGCGCTGCTCGCGCTGCTCGCCGCGGTGGCGCTCGCGGCCTACCTGTACGAGCGTCACCGCACCGGCAGCGTCTACCACCCGCACGCGCGCTTCGTGCCGCAGCCCACGCCCACGCTGCCCAGGCGCGGGCCCGCGCGCTTCGCGTGGCCGCTGTACGGCTACGACAAGCAGCACACGCGCTTCTTCCCCGCGCCGGCGCGCGTGCGCCCGCCGTTCAGGCAGCTGTGGGTGCACGACGAGCACTCGCTGCTGGAGTTCCCGCCGGTGATCTACGGCCAGCGCATCTTCCAGCTCGCCGACGACGCGGTGCTGAGCGCGATCGACAAGCGCACCGGCCACGTGATCTGGAAGCGCAAACTCGGCCGCCTGTCCGCCTCCTCGCCGGCGGTGACCTACAACACCGTGTACGTCACGATCCTCGCCAGCGGCCACCGCAGGGACCCCGGGCGGGTGGTGGCGCTCGACAGCGCCAACGGCGCGGTGCGCTGGTGGCGCGCGCTGCCCAGCCCCAGCGAGTCGTCGCCGCTGATCGACCGCGGGCGCATCTTCTTCGGCTCGCAGAGTGGGCGCGTGTACGCGCTGGACGACAGCGACGGCAAGCTGCTGTGGAGCTACAAGGCGGCCGGCGCGGTCAAGGCCAGCCCCACGCTGTCGGGCGGCGTGCTCTACTTCGGCGACTACTCCGGGCACCTGCAGGCGATCTCCGAGCGCAACGGGCGACGGCTGTGGATCAGCGCCTCCGAAGGCGCGCTGCTGGGCAGCGGCACCTTCTACTCCACCGCCGCGGTGGCCTACGGGCGCGTGTTCCTCGGCAACACCGACGGGCGCATCTACGCCTACGACGCGCGCAGCGGGCGCCTCGACTGGGCGGTGCAGACCGGCGACTACGTGTACGCCTCGCCGGCGGTGGCCAACGCGCCGGGCCTCGGCCCGACCGTGTACCTCGGCTCCTACGACGGCACCTTCTACGCCGTCAGCGCCCGCTCCGGGCACGTCAGCTGGCGCTTCGACGCGCACGGTCGCATCTCCGGCTCGGCCACCGTCCTGGGACGCATCGTCTACTTCTCCGACCTCGCCAGCCACCGCACCTACGGTCTCGGCATCTCCACCGGGCGCCTCGTCTTCGAGAAGGACACCGGCGCGTTCGACCCAGCGGTCAGCGACGGCGACCACGTCTACATAACCGGGGACAGCAGCCTATTCGCGCTCGCCCCCCGCGAATAGCCGCGCCGCCCGCGGAGCGCTGCCGCCCGCGGGGCCGGCGGGCGCGCGGCAGGCGGCCGGCGGGGCGCGCGGCGGGCGCGCTCGCGGCGCGCGAGTCGGACCCGCCTCAGGCCGCTCCCCGCGAGCAGCTCGCACCAGAGGAGAACGCGCGCGCGAGCGAGAAGCGCGCGGCGACCACCGCCTCGCCGGCGTGGCGCAGCGTGACCTCCGTCCAGCCGCCGGCGGCCGGCGCCACGCATCCCGCGCCGCGCACCAGCGTCCAGTAGCGCGTGAAATGCACACGCACCAGGAAGCGCCCGCCAGCGCGCGCGCGCAGCGTGAAGGACTCGTGGGAGAGCGCGCTCAGGCGCCCTGGCCCCTGCGCCAGCGGCGCGGCGCCGAGCACCTCGTAGATGCGCCAGTGCGCGCTCGCGAAAACCTCGCGCAGGTACGGCAGGCCGGCGCGGATCAGGCGTCCCTCGCGCGCGCTCGAGCCGTCCAGCGGCACGTCCGGCAGCGCCACGTAGGAGACCGCCTGCTGGAGCAGCCAGCGCCGGTAGCCGCCCGCGCCCAGCTCGCCCGACAGCAGCGCGCCGTCGTAGCGCGTCTCCATCTGCTTGTCCCAGCCGCGCGCCAGCGCCACGCTCGGCGCCAGCAGCGCCGCCTCCCAGTGCGAGCGCGTGAGCGGCACCTCCACGCGCACCGGCCCGCGCGCGTGCTCGGCCAGGAAGCGCTTCACCGGCGCGTAGAAGGAGGCGCTGGTGGCCGCGCTGCCGGCCACCGCGCGCGTCTCGCGCACGGGGCCCCACACCAGCCACAGCGCGCTCCCCGCCAGCGCCGCCAGCGCCGTCGGCGGCAGCCGCCCGCCGCGCACCGGCAGCGCGCCCAGCCACCGCGCCGGCGCCGGCCACCGGCCGGGCGCGCGCGCCTCGCCGTGGCGCGAACGGCCGGACTCGCGCGGCTGCCCCAGCCACGCGCACAGCAGCAGCGGGCCGCTCAGCAGCACCCCGTAGCGCTCCACGTTGCTGCCGATCGGCGTGCGCACCAGCAGGCAGCCGACGCACGCCAGCAGGTACACGCCGGCGCCGGTGCGCAGCAAGCTCGCGCGCCCCGCGCGCGCCGGCAGCGCCGCCAGGAAGGCCAGCGTCACCGCCAGCGTGGCCGCGAACGACAGGAACGGGAAGGGCTCGTAGCCGCCTTCCGGGAACAGCAGCGCCAGCGCCGCCACCAGCGCCGCGCCCGGCGCCGCCAGCGCGACCAGCGCGCGCGGCGAGCGGCGCTCGAGCGCCAGCGTGAGCGCGGCGAGGCCGAGCAGCGCACCCGCCACCGGGCTCGCCGCGGTGCACGCCAGCCCCAGCAGCGCCGCCGCCCACGGCCGCCCGCGCGCCAGCGCCAGCGCCGCGGCGAGCGCCAGCGCCACCCCCAGCGCGAACGTGAGCCGACCGCTCCACACGTCGCCCAGCGCCGCCAGCGCGAACCAGGCCGCGCCCCAGCGCGCGCGCGCGCCCCACTCCTCCCAAGCCAGCCGCGCGAACAGCACGCTCGAGGCGAGCACCGACAGCGCGCCCAGCGCGCGCATGCCCAGCAGCGCCGCCAGCGGCGGGTACAGCAGGCTGTAGCCGAGCGCGCCGTGGCCGGCGTACCAGTTGTCGTCCCACAGCGCCAGGCCCACCTGGTGGAACAGCTGCACCCGGTAGAGCTGCGCGGCCATGTCGGGCGTGCGCGGGTAGACCACGAGCCATGCCGCCACCAGCGCCGCGCTCAGCGCCAGCTGTCCGAGCAGCGCCCCGCGCCAGCCGGCTCCCGCCTCCCGCCAGGAGCGCGCCCGCGCGGGGCCTGCTTTTGCCGGGGCCCGGCGTGCTACCCCGCCGGACCCCGGCGAAGCCGCCAGCGCGGCGGCTTCCTCGCACGAGCTGTAACCCTCGACGGCGCCGGAAGTCGCTGTGCCGCTGCCCATGCGCACGCCAGGATAATGCTCGTCATGAGCCCTCACGCCCATCTTCACGGCGGCGCGCGCGCGCGGCTCGCGGTCGCGCTGCTCGCCGCCTGCGCGGCGCTCGCGCTGGCCGGCTGCGGCACGTCCTCGCCGCCGCCGATCGCCGCCGCCGAGCTCGGCGAAGCGCAGACCTTCCCGTACTTCCGCGTGTACTGGGTGGGGCCGAGCTTCGACGGGCACCCGCTGGTCGCCGCGGACGGGCTCAAGAGCTACATCTCGACGGTCGGCGACAGCGTGTACTACGGCGACTGCGTGCACGGCAAGGGGCTGTTCGGCGGAGGCAGCTGCCCGCTGCCGCTGCAGGTCAGGACGGTGGTCTACGCGATCCACTCCAACGCGGCGCTGGGCAGGCAGCGCAACCTGCTGGTGCGCGGCGTGCCCGCGACCTCCTACGACGGCGGGCGCTCGCTGGAGGTCTACAGCGGCCGTGTGGCGATCGACATCTTCTCCGACTCGCTCGCGCACGCGCTGCAGGCGGGCCGGCAGCTGCGGCCGCTGAACGCGCCCGGCTCCGCTTCCGGCCCGCTGCCGGCGCCGGTGTACTGCCCTGGGCTGTCGGGCCCCGTCGAACCGCAGCTCGCGCGCGTGATGGCGAGCCTGCCGCGCCACGCCTGCCAGCGCGCGCAGGCGCAGGAGGCCTTCATCGACCAGATCGACGGCTAGGCGGAGGCGGCGCCGGCGCGCCGAGCTCGCCGCGCAGGCTGAGGAAGGCGATCGAGCCGATCAACGCCGGCACCCACAGCGAGATCGCCCTGTACACCACGACCGCGGCGATCACCACCGACGCCGGCCGCGCCCCGAACGCCAGCAGCATGCCCACCAGCCCGCCTTCCACCGCCAGGAAGCCGCCGGGCACCGGCACCGAGTTGGCGAGCATGCCCACGAGGTAGGCCATCGCCACCGCCGCCGGCGAGGGCGCGCGCCCGAACGCGCGCAGGCACACGTACAGCACGAGGTTGTCGAACAGCCAGTAGCCCACCGCGCCCAGCAGGCGCCGGTCGCGCGCGCGGATCGTCGCCAGCGCGTCGAACACGCCGCCGCTGAGCGCCGTGAGCGCCACCGCCGCGCGTCCCTCGCGCCGTGCGCGCGAGCGGGCGGTGCGCCTTGCCCAGGCCGCCAGCGCCAGCGTGCCCGCGATCGCCGCGATCGCCGCCAGCGCCGGCGCCAGCGTGAGCAGCGGATCTTCGGAGCCCGGCAGCAGCCCGAGCCACATCGGCAGCCCGATCAGCGCCACGGCGGCGACGTTGACCGCGCTGGTGAGCATGAAGATCAGCACCGAGCGCCGGGCGATGCGGTCCACCGACACGCCGCGCGCGCGCAGCACCCATGCGCCCAGCGCGATGCCCGCCAGGCCGCTCACCGACACCACCGAGTTGACCGCCAGCTCCGCCAGCGACAGCCGCGAGCCGAGGGCGCGGCCGCCGCCGGCGCCGGCGATCCTCCCGAACACGAGGTCGAACAGCACCACGTAGCCGAGGCATGAGAGCACCTCGAGCAGCACGCCCGCCGCCGTCCAGGCGACGCTCGCGTGCGCGATGCGGTCGGCCGCCGCGTCGAGCCCCGGCACCGCCAGCAGCAGCGCGGCGATCAGCGCGAAGAACAGCGCCAGGCTGATGAGGCTGTTGCGCAGGCTGCGCGACTGCGCCGCCAGCGCGGCCGCCGCGCCGTCGAGGTCCTGCGCCCCTCCCCCGCCGCCGTCCCCGACGATGGTTGCGCCTCCGCGACTCTCGGCGAGCTCTCCGTCGCCGCTCATGCGCGCCCGCGCGGCCGCGGCCACGCTAGCCTGGGAGCAGTGCGCTCCCCGCCGCCGCAGGCGGCGGCAGGCGCGGAGGCGCACGTCCAGGCCATGGCCGAGCAAGCCCGCATACTCGTCGTCGACGACGAGCCCGCCGTGCAGAACGCGTTGTCGCGTGCGCTCACGCTCGAACACTACGACGTGGCCAAGGCGGGCGACGGCGGCGAGGCGCTGGAGCGCCTGGGCTCCTCGCGGTACGAGGCGGTGATCCTCGACATCGCGATGCCCCGCGTGGACGGCCTCGAGGTCTGCCGGCGCCTGCGCGAAGGCGGCGACCGCACGCCGGTGCTGATGCTGACCGCGCGCGGCGAGGTCGACGACCGCGTCGCCGGCCTCGACGTCGGCGCCGACGACTACCTCGTCAAGCCGTTCGCGCTGCGCGAGCTGCTCGCGCGCGTGCGCGCGCTGCTGCGCCGCGCCGGCGAGGACGACGGCAAGGAGGAGCTGCTGAGCTTCGCCGACCTGCGTCTCGACCTGCGCGCGCACGAGGCGTGGCGCGGCGAGCGGGCGCTCACGCTCACGCGCACCGAGTTCCTGCTGCTGGAGCTGTTCATGCGCCACCCGCGCCAGGTGCTCACCCGCTCGGCCATCTTCGAGAGCGTGTGGGGCTATGACTTCGGCTCGAGCTCCAACTCGCTCGGCGTGTACATGGGCTACCTGCGCCGCAAGACCGAGGTCGGCGAGGAGCCGCGGCTGCTGCACACGGTGCGCGGCGTGGGCTACGTGCTGCGGGCGCCGCAGTGAGCTTCCGCCGGCGCATCACGATCGTGTCGGCCACCGCGGTGGCGATCGCGGTGGTGCTCGCCGCGATCCTCACCTACGTGCTCACCTCCGACCAGCTGCACAACCACGTCGACACGCAGCTGCGTGACAAGGCGGCGGCGGCCGCGCGCCGCCTGCACGCGCTCGAGGCCACCGGCCGCGGCGGGCTCGCCTTCCAGCGCCGCGCGAAGCTGCGCGCGGCGGTCGAAAAGGCGCTGGCGGGACCGCTGCCGGCGCACAGCGCGAGCGCGAGCGCGGCTGGCGCGGGCGCCGGCGGGGCGCCCACCGCGAAGCCACGCACCGCCAAGGCGCACGCCGGCGAGGCGCGCACGGCGAGGTCGCCGACGCACGACCTGTTCGGGGCCCTGCAGCCCAGCCCCGACGAGGTGCGCGGCTACCAGCAGATCGTCGACGCCTCCGGCAGGATCGTGGAACGAGCGCCGTTGGGCGCGATCGTGCTGCCGGTGGAAGCGCGCACGCGCGCGCTCGCCGCGCACGGCGGCGAACCCTTCCTGCGCGACGCCGACGTGCACGGCGTGCACCTGCGCGTGCTGGCCGCGCCGCTCGGCAGGGCACACGCCGTGCAGTTCGCCCAGCCGCTGGCCGAAGTGGACAGCCTGCTGGCGCGGCTGCGGCTGATCCTCGCGCTGCTGGTGGTCGGCGGCGTCGCGCTCGCGGCGCTGCTCGGGCGACTGGTGGCCGGCGCCGCCGTGCAGCCGCTCAAGCGGCTCACCAGGGCCACCGAGCACGTTGCGCACACGCAGGACCTCAGCAAACGCATCCGCCCCTCCGGCGAGGACGAGATCGGCCGGCTCGCCACCAGCTTCAACGCCATGCTCGACGCGCTGCAGCGCTCGATGAGCGCGCTCGACGCCTCCGTGCACGCGCAGCGCCAGCTCGTCGCCGACGCCTCGCACGAGCTGCGCACGCCGATCACCAGCCTGCGCACCAACATCGAGATCCTGCAGCAGCAGGTGGCGGAGATGGACCCCGAGGACAGTCGCCGCCTGCTCGCCGACGTGGTCGAGCAGATCGAGGACCTGACCACGCTGATGAACGACCTGATCGACCTCGCGCGCGGCGAGGAGCCGCGCGCAGGCGCCGAGGAGCTGCGCCTCGACCTGCTCGTCGCCGAGGTGATCGAGCGCACGCGCAGGCGCTCGCCCGCCACGCCGCTCGCCACCGAGCTCGAGCCCACGATCCTCACCGGCGTGCCCGCGCGGCTCGAGCGCGCCGTCGGCAACCTGATCGACAACGCCGTCAAGTACAGCCCTCCGGGCCGGCCCGTCGAGGTCGCGCTGCGCGCCGGCGAGCTGACCGTGCGCGACCACGGCCCCGGCATCGCCGAGGAGGACATGCCGCACGTGTTCGACCGCTTCTACCGGGGCGCCGAGGCGCGCGGCCTGCCCGGCTCCGGGCTCGGGCTCGCGATCGTGCGCCAGGTCGCCCTCCAGCACGGCGGCGACGTGCGCGCGCAGCGCGCGCCCGGCGGCGGCACGCTGATGCGCCTGCGTCTCGCCGGCACGGAGCGGCCCGACCTGCGCGACGTGCAGAGCGAGCGCGACGCCGCCGCGCTCGCGCCCGCCGGCGCGCGCGCGTGAACGGCGCTCAGCGGTGTCCCGCGCGGGCGCGTCGCAGGGCGAGGCTGCGGAAGCCGGCCGGCGACACGCCGTAGCGGCGGCGAAAGGCGCGCGCGAAGTGCGCGGCGTGGCTGTAGCCGACCAGGCGCGCCACGTCCTCCACGGGGATCGCGCGCTGCTCGAGCAGCAGCTGCGCGCCCGCCGCCAGGCGCCGCGCCTGCAGGTCCTCGCTGAAGCTCAGCTCGCCGAACTGCGAGTAGGCGCGCTGCAGCTCCCGAGGCGAGCTCGCCAGCGTCCTCGCGAGCGCCTCCAGCGTGAGCGCGCGGCGGTAGTGGCGCGCCACCAGCACGCGCGCCAGCAGGTACAGGCGCCGGCGCGAGGACTCCGTTTCGGGTCGCACGGCTCATGCTCCGACCGCCGCGTGCCGGCGTGACCGCATGGCCGGCGCCGAGCGTGCGCGCCACGCCGCACGCGCCCGCGGCCCGCACCGCATGGCCGGCGTCGAAGCGTGAGCGGCCCGCACCCGCCGCGCCCGCGGCCCGCAGCACATGGCCGGCGCCGAAGCGTGCGCGGCCGCGCCCGGACTCGCTCGCGGACGCTCACAGGTAGCGGGCGGCGGCGCGTTCGGCGGACTGGCCGTAGGCGCCGCCGAACAGCGCCGCGTGCAGCAGCAGCGCCAGCAGCTGGTTGAGCTGCACGCGCTCGCGCCAGCCCGCGGCCAGCGGCGCGAGCTCCTCGTAGGCGTCGAACACGCGCTCGCAGGGCGCGCCGAACAGGCGCAGCATCGCCAGGTCGATCTCGCGGTGGGCGCCGTATGCGCTGGGGTCGATCAGCCACGGACGGCCGTCCTGGTCGACGAGCACGTTGCCCGACCACAGGTCGCCGTGCACGCGCGCCGGCGGCTCCGGCGGACCGCACAGCTGCTCCAGGCGCTCGCACACGCGCTCGATCGCGCCACGCCCCGCCGGCGTCAGCGCCCCCCGCCGCTCGGCCGCGCGCGCCAGCGGCAGCAGCCGGCGCGAGGCGTAGAAGCGCGGCCAGTCCGCCGCCGGCTCGTTGGGCAGCTCGATCGGGCCGAAGCGCGCCGGCGCCGGCCCCTGGCCGCTCCTCGCGCCCGTGCGCGCGGCCTCCTCGGCGCCGGCCTCCCCGGCACCGCCGGCGGCCCCGCCGCCGCTGGCCCCGGCGCCGGCGGCGGGCAGCCCGAAGCAGGGCGCACCGGCGAGGTGCATGCGCGCGAGCCCGCGCCCGAGCTCCTCGGCGCCGGCGCGGTCGAGCGCGCCGGCGCGGGCGTCCAGCCACTCCAGCGCGAGGTAGCGGTGGTGGACCTCGAGCACGCGCGGCGTGCGCAGCGCGCCGGGCTCCCCCCGCGAGGACGGCGCGGCCAGCCAGCGCAGGCCCGCCGCCTCCGCGGCGTACTCGCCCGGCACGGCGCCGGCGCGCGTCTTCACGAACGCCCAAGCGCCGTCGGGCATGCGCACGCGATAGGCCTCGTTGATGTGGCCGCCGCCGACGCGGCGCACCTCGCTCGCCCCCGGCGGCAGGGCCGTCAAGGGGCGCGGGCGGGGGGCGCGGGGCGGGGCGGGAGAGCTTCGCGGGGACCACCGACGAGGTCCTCGCGCAGCTCCGCCAGCAGTCCCTCGCAGGCGGCGCTCACCAGCTCGAACACCTCGGCGAAGCCGCCGCCGGCGCCGTAGTAGGGGTCGGGCACGTCGAGCTCGCCGGCGTCGGCGGCGGCGGGGTCGAACTCGCGCAGCAGCCGCACCTTCGCGCGCTGCTGCGCGCCGCCGGCCAGGCGCTGCAGCTCGCGCAGGTTCTCGCGGTCCATCGCCAGCAGCAGGTCGAAGCGCTCGAAGTCCTCGGCGCGCACCTGCCGCGCGGCGCCCTCGAGCGGCACGCCGCGCGCGGCCGCGGCCGCGCGCGCCCGCTCGTCGGGCGGCTCGCCGACGTGCCAGGAGCCTGTGCCGGCGGAGTCGAGCGCGAGCGCGCCGTCGAGCCCCTCGCGCAGCGCCAGCGCGCGCATCACCCCCTCGGCGGTGGGCGAGCGGCAGATGTTGCCGAGGCACACGAACAGCAGCCTCACCGGCGCGTTGGCGCCGGGGGCGCGGGCCGGCGGCCGCGTGGGCGCGGAGCGGTCGGCGCCCACTACTCCTCCCCGAGCTCGAGCACCGCCAGGAACGCCTCCTGCGGCACCTCCACGCGACCCACCTGCTTCATCCGTTTCTTGCCCTCCTTCTGCTTCTCCAGCAGCTTTTTCTTGCGCGTGATGTCGCCGCCGTAGCACTTGGCGATCACGTCCTTGCGGAACGCCTTGACGGTCTCGCGCGCGATCACGTGCGAGCCGATCGCGGCCTGGATCGGCACGTCGTACTGCTGGCGCGGGATCCGTTTGCGCAGCTTCTCGGTGAGCGCGCGCCCGACCTCGTAGGCCTTCTCGCGGTGCACGATCATCGACAGCGCGTCCACGGGGTCGCCGGCGAGCAGCACGTCGAGCTTGACCAGGTCCGAGGGCTTCATGCCGGAGAGCTCGTAGTCGAGCGAGGCGTATCCCCGCGTCCTCGACTTGAGCTGGTCGAAGAAGTCCAGCACGATTTCCGCGAGCGGCAGCTCGTAGGTCATCTGCACGCGCTCGGGGGAGAGGTAGTGCATGCCGGAGTGCTCGCCGCGGCGCTCCTGGCAGAGCTCCATCACCGCCCCCACGTACTCTTTCGGGCAGATCACCGAGGCGGTGACGAAGGGCTCGCGGATCTCCGCGATGTGGCCGGGGTCGGGCATGTCGGAGGGGTTGTGCACCACCAGCTCCTCGCCGTCCCCGTTCCGGGACGATGCGGTGAGCGTTACGTCGAACTCCACCGAGGGCATCGTGGCGAGCAGCTCGAGGTCGTACTCGCGCTCCAGGCGCTCGCGCACGATGTCCATGTGCAGCAGGCCGAGGAAGCCGCAGCGGAAGCCGAAGCCGAGCGCGTCGGAGGTCTCGGGCTCCCACGACAGCGCGGCGTCGTTGAGCGTGAGCTTCTCCAGCGCGTCGCGCAGGTCGGGGTAGTCGTCGGAGTCGATCGGGAAGAGGCCGCAGAACACCATCGGCTTGACCTCGCGATAGCCGGGCAGCGGCTCCGAGGCCTCGCCGGGGAAGCCGCGCCCGCCGGCGCCGGCGCTCCCCCGCCCGCCGGGCGCGGCCGCGTGCGAGCCGGGCGCGCGGGCGCCTCTGCGAGTGGTGAGCGTGTCGCCGACGCGCAGCTGCGTGACGTCCTTGAGGCCTGTGATGAGGTAGCCCACCTCGCCGGCGGCGAGCTGGTCGGTGGGCATCATCTGCGGGCTGAAGAAGCCGATGTCGTCGATGTCGGCCTCGGTGCCGGCGGCCATCGCGCGGATCGCCTCGCCCTTCCTGAACACCCCGTCGACCACGCGGATGTAGGCGATCACGCCGCGGTACTGGTCGAACTCGGAGTCGAAGATCAGCGCCCGCGCGGGCCCGTCGGGGTCGCCGGCGGGAGGCGGCACGCGGGCGATCAGCTCCTCCAGCACCTCCCCCACGCCCTCGCCGGTCTTGCCGCTGATCTCGAGGATGCCCTCCGAGGGCTCGCCGATCAGCTCGCTCACTTCGCCGGCGACGCGCTCGGGTTCGGCGCCGGGCAGGTCGATCTTGTTCAGGCAGGGGATCAGCTCGAGGCCGGACTCGACGGCGAGGTAGGTGTTGGCGACGGTCTGCGCCTCCACCCCCTGGGAGGCGTCCACCACCAAGAGCGCGCCCTCGCAGGCGGCCAGCGAGCGCGACACCTCGTAGGTGAAGTCCACGTGGCCGGGGGTGTCGATCAGGTGCAGCTGGTAGGTCTGCCCGTCGCGCGCGGCGTAGAACACGCGCACCGCCTGCGCCTTGATGGTGATGCCGCGCTCGCGCTCGAGGTCCATCGAGTCGAGCAGCTGCGCGCGCATCTCGCGCGGCTGCACCGTGTGCGTGAGCTCGAGGATGCGGTCGGCCAGCGTCGACTTGCCGTGGTCGATGTGGGCGATGATGCAGAAGTTGCGGATGTGCTGCTGGTCCATGGCGCTGGCGTCACGATAGATGGTGCGCCGCGGCGGGCGGGCCGGCGCGGCGGCCGGCGCGGCGGCGCAGGGCGGGCGCCCGCGCAGGCGCCCGCGACGGCTCAGCGCCCGCGCTTGACCTGGCGCGCGATCAGCTTGGCGGACTGGGCCTCCACCTCGGCGGACATGCGCTGCTTGAATATCGCCAGCAGCGCCTCGGAGGCGATGCCGCGCAGCTGGGCGATCGCGTCGATGACCTCGTCCCACAGCGACTCCGGCTGCCCGGCCGCGGCGAACGGCTCCCACAGCTCCTTCAGGTACAGCCTCACGAACGCGCGCGAGATCGATTCGCAGTCGCGGCTCACGCGCTCGATCAGCGCGATCGCGGAGTGAAGCGTGATGCCGAGCGCCACGACCTGCTCGGCGGCCTGCATCAGCGCCGGGCTCGGCACCTCGAAGCGGTCGTCCCCGAGCGGCACCAGCAGCTTCAGCTTGCGCACCCGCTCCACGTCGCGCGCGTCCACGTCGCCGAAGCGCTCCTGCAGCTCGGCCAGCGTGAGCACCTCCGGCGTCTCGCTCTCGAAGGGCGCGGCGAGGGCGCGGCGCAGGTTGAGCAGGCGCGCCGCCGACCCCCCGGAGGCGCTCAGCAGGCGCTCGATCGCGGTGAGGTTGAAGCCGTCGGCCTGGAGGTCGAGGATCAGCCGCAGCCGCGCCACGTGCTCGGCGTCGTAGTAGCCCACCCTGGCGCGCACCTCCGGCGGCGGCAGCAGGCCGCGCGAGTGGTGGTTGCGGATGTTGCGCACCGACATCCCCACCTCCGCCGCCAGCTGCTCGATCGTCATCTCGGCCGGCGGCGCCTCGCGCTCCGTGTCCGCCCTCACACTCGCCATCTCGATGCGAGGATACCATGTTTGATGTAACCTCAAACGAGGTAACATCGTATTAGGTGATGATGATCCCGCGTTCGACGTCTCCCTCCGCGCGCCGCTGTGACAGCGTGCGCAGCGGCCCGCGCCGCGCAGCTCCGTGCCGCGGCCCGCGCGCGCACGGCCCCCGCCGGCGCGCGCGAGCGACCGGGGCGGGACGTGCCTGAACGCGGCGCCGTGCCCAGGGTCTCCCCCGCGCGCCGGCGCGCGCTGGCGCTGGTCTCCTCGTTCACCCACCCGCTCGCGCCCGACGACTACCTGGAGCTGGTCAACCCGCTGTGGAGCACGCGCGAGCTGCGCGGGCGCGTGCAGCGCGTGGCGCGCGAGGGCGAGGACGCGGTGACGGTCACGATCAAGCCCGGCTGGGAATGGCCGGGGCACCTGCCGGGGCAGTACCTGCGCCTCGGCGTGGAGGTGGACGGCGTGCACCACTGGCGCGCCTACTCGCTCACCTCCGACCCCGCGCGCGCCGACGGGTGCATCGCGATCACCCCCAAGCTGGTGCGGGGCGGCAGGGTCTCGCCGTTCCTCAACCGCCGGCTGCGGCCCGGCGCGATCGTGCGCCTCGGCGGCGTGGAGGGCGCGTTCACGCTGCCCGAGCCGCTGCCGCGGCGGCTGCTGTTCGTGAGCGCAGGCAGCGGCGTCACGCCGATCATCAGCATGCTGCGCAGCCTCGCGCGCCGCGGCGCGCTGCGCGACGTGGTGCACGTGCACTGCGAGCGCAGCGCCGGGCAGGCGATGTTCGCGCGCGAGCTGCACGCGCTGGGCGCCCGCTACCGCGGCTACCGCCTGCTGGCGCACCTCACCGGCGAGCGCGGCCGCCTGACCCCGGCGCAGCTCGAGGAGCTGTGCCCGGACTGGCGCGAGCGCGAGAGCTTCGCCTGCGGCCCCGCCGGGCTGCTGGCGGCGCTCGAGCGCCACTGGGCGCAGCGCGGCGCGTCCGCGCGCCTGCACCTCGAGCGCTTCACCGCCGAGGGCGTGCTCGCCCCCGACGTCGCCGGGCGCGGCGGCACGATCCGCTTCCGCCGCAGCGCCCTCAGCGCCACCAGCGACGGCGCGCAGCCGATCCTCGCCGCCGGCGAGGCCGCCGGCGCGCGCCTGCCCTTCGGCTGCCGCATGGGCATCTGCCACAGCTGCGTGGGACGGCTCTGCTCGGGCCAGGTGCGCGACCTGCGCACGGGGCGCGTGCACGGCCAACCCGGCGAGATGCTGCGCACCTGTGTGAGCGCGCCCGAGGGCGCGATCGAGATCGACCTCTGAAAGAGCCGCCCGAACCCCTCCTCATAAAAAGAAAGAAGGACCACCTCATGCCAGCCACCACGATCGATCCGCCGGCCACCCGCGAGCCTCCCGCCGCTGCCGGCGAGCACGGAGCCAACCCGCTGCGGCGCCTCTCCGACGAGCAGATCGAGCAGCTCGCGCGCGAGCTCGACGCGATCCACGACGAGGTCCGCAGCTCGCTCGGCGAGCGCGACGCGCGCTACATCCGCAGCGTCATCCGCGCGCACCGCCAGCTCGCGCTCGGCGGGCGCGCGCTGCTCGCAGGCGCGCAGCTCGCGCCGCTGTGGCTCGCCGGCACCGCCGCGCTGTCGATCGCCAAGGTGCTCGAGAACATGGAGATCGGCCACAACGTGATGCACGGCCAGTGGGACTGGATGAACGACCCCGACGTCAACTCCCAGAGCTGGGACTGGGACACCGCCTCGCCCGCCGACGCCTGGCGGCACTCGCACAACTACGAGCACCACACCTTCACCAACATCCGCGGCAAGGACCGCGACCTCGGCTACGAGATCATGCGCATCGACCCGCACCAGCGCTGGCACCCCGTCTACCTGCTGCAGCCGCTCTACAACCTCGTGCTGATGGGCTTCTTCGAGTGGGGCGTCGCGCTGCACGACCTCAACTTCGAGGCCGTGCGCAGCGGCGAGAAGCCCAAGCAGCAGGTCGTCGCCGAGCTGAAGGCGATCGGCGTCAAGGCGCGCCGGCAGGTCGTCAAGGACTACCTCGCCTTCCCCGCCCTGTCCGCCGCTCGCGCCCGCCGTGGCGGGCGCAGGCGCGCGTTCAAGGCCACGCTCGCCGCCAACTTCACCGCCAACATCGCGCGCAACGTGTGGGCGCACTCGATCATCTTCTGCGGGCACTTCCCCGACGGCACCTACACGTTCAGCCAGCAGGAGGTGGAGGGCGAGACGCCCGGGCGCTGGTACGTGCGCCAGCTGCTCGGCGCCGCCAACATCGACGGCGGCCCGCTGTTCCACCTGCTCGCCGGCAACCTCAGCTTCCAGATCGAGCACCACCTGTTCCCCGACATGCCCTCCAGCCGCTACGCCGAGATCGCGCCGCGCGTGCGCGAGGTGTGCGCGCGCTACGGCCTGCCCTACAACACCGGGCCGCTGCACCGCCAGCTCGGCAGCGTGCACCGCACGATCCTGCGCCTCGCGCTCCCCGGCGGGGGTGAGCGCGCGCCCGCCGCGATGCTCTAGCCTTGGCGGTCCGGCGGATCGTCCACCCGGCCGTGAGCTGGCCCTAGGGCGAGCTCGGCCGCGGCAACGCGCCGGGTGGGCGCGAGCCCGTCCGGCGGCCCGTCCAGGTGGCCGGGAGTGTCAAGCCGCCCAGGCATACGACACAAGTCCTGGGACGTAGCAGTTCAGCGGCGATCCATGCTCGGGTCGGCCGGGCGGGCCGAGCGCCCGTCCGGCCCTCAGAGCGGGGCCGGCCGCTGGGCGCGACCGAGCCGCGCGCGGATCAGCGCGCCCACCTGGTGGGCCTCCGGCACGCGCATCGCCAGCACCGCGCGCACGTACACCGCCATGCCCGCCAGCGCGGCGACGCCCACGCTCACCAGCTGGGCCGCGAGCGATCCGCCCAGCAGCTCGTGCAGCAGCTTCCACACCAGCCACGAGCAGCCGCCGAGCAGCGCCGAGGCGAGCGCTATGCGCACCGTGATCATGGTCGTGTGCGCCCCTTCCAGGCGGCCGTTGAGCCCGGTGCGCAGGCGCGAGAACTGCAGGCCGAACATCACCACGTTGGCGCTGATCGTGCCGATGATCAGTCCCGCGATGCCCAGCGGCCGGTACAGGCCGATGCTCACGATCACGTCCACCACGATGTTGATCGCCGCCAGCGTGGTCGGGATCCACGGCCGCTGCACCGCGAAGAAGGCGCGCGTGAGCAGCAGGTTGAGCCCTCCGAAGGGCAGGCTGAAGGCGAACCAGAACAGCGCGATCGACACCAGGTGAGTGGACTGCGCGTTGAATTCGCCGCGCTGGAAGAGCACGCGCACGATCGGCGCCGGCAGCGCCAGCATGAACGCCGCCGAGGGGATCAGTAGCAGGTTGATCTGGCGCATGCCGGTGCCCACCGCGCGCCGCATCGCGGCCGCGTCGCGGTTGGAGGCCATGCGGCTCAGCGTTGGGAACAGCACGGTGCTCACCGCCACGCTGAACATCCCCTGCGGCAGCATGTACACGCGGAAGGCGTTGTCGATCGCGCGCGGCGCTTCGCCGGACACTTTGCCGCCGAACACCGTGTTGATCAGCTGGTCGAGGTTGACGATGCCGAGGCCCAGCGCCACCGGCAGCATCAGCACGAACACCTGGCTCACGCGCGGGTCGTGCCAGTCGATGCGCACGCGCAGGCGGAAGTCGATGCGCCCGAGCGCCGCGAACGCCATCGCCAGCTGCACCCCGGTGGCCGCGAGGATGCCGATCGAGAAGGCGTAGATGCGGTCCTCGCCGTGGAACTGCGGCGCCAGCGCCACCAGCGCCACGATGATCACGATGTTCCACACCGCCGGCGACAGCGCCGGGATCGTGAAGTGGTCGTAGGACTGCAGCACGCCCACCAGCAGCCCGTTCAGCGCCAGCAGCAGCACGATCGGGAACATCACCCGCGACAGGCCCACCGTCAGCGCCGTCTCGGCGGACAGCTTGGAGCCCACGAACAGCGGCATCACCACGCCGGCCGCGAGGATGAACAGCGCGGTGATCGCGCCGGCGCCGATCAGCAGCATCCAGAACAGCGTCGAGGCCAGCTCCATCGCCTCGCGCCGGCGGCGCTGCTGCAGCAGGTCCGTGAACACCGGCACGAACGCCGCCGACAGCGCCGACTGGGCGAACAGGTTGGCCACGAAGTTCGGCACCTGCGAGGCGATCGAGTAGGCCGAGGCGAAGTCGCGCGTGCCGAAGTAGCTCGCGAACACCACTTCGCGCAGCAGCCCCACGATCCGCGAGAAGCCGGTGAGGAACGAGAAGATCGCGGTGTTGCGCGCGATGCGTCCGCCACCGGGGGGCTCCGGAGCCGACGGCTCCTCGGCGAATACGTCAGCGCTGGCGCACAAGGCCGCTATAGTACGGCGCTCCGCGGCGCGCCCGGAGCGTTTCTGCGCGCGCCTCGCCACCCGCACATGGCCAACATCCACTCACAGAAGAAGCGCATCCTGCGCACCGAGCGCGAGCGGCTGGAGAACCGCCGCTACACCTCCGCCATCAAGACCTACTTCCGCCGCCTCGAGGCGCTGCTCGCCGACGGCGACAGCGAGGGCGCCGCCGGCGCGCACCGCGAGCTCGCCAGCACCATCGACAAGGCCGTCAAGCGCGGCGCGCTGCACAAGAACACCGGAGCGCGCAAGAAGTCCCGCGCCGCGCGCCTGCTGGCCGGCCGATAGGCGGCGCCAGGCTGTGTCCTCGCTCGCTCGCGTGCAGAGCACGCCACGCTCCCTGCGTCCTTGCCTGGCTTGCCTATCGGCCGCCCAGCTAGGCGCCTGAGCCGCCCGCGATGCGCTCGATCGCGCAGAGCGTGAGCGTGTCCTCGGACAGCGCCGCCAGCGGCGTGCGGCTGCCGGTGAGCGGCGCGCCGCCGCGCGTGTCGAGCTCGAGCTCGGCGAGCGTGGCCAGCGCCGCGCGCAGGCGCTCGGGCTCGCTGCGCGCCACGTCCGCCACGAAGCGCTCGGCGGCGCGCGCGGGCATGCGCAGCGTGCGCCTGACCTCCGCCGGCGAGGCGCCCGCCTGCAGCCGCAGCGACACCGCCAGCGCGTCGCGCAGGCGCTGCGCCATCAGGTAGGTGAGCCCCGCCACGCGCTCGCCCTGCTCGCGCAGGCGCAGGTAGGAGCGCGTGGCGTGCCCGGCGCCGGCGCCCACCAGCGCGTCGGCGAGCTCGTAGGCGCGCCACTCGCTCGAGCGCGCCGCGCGGCGCTCCACCTCCTCCACGCCCACCTCCCGCCGCCCGCCGCCCGCCGCCTCGCCTTCCAGCGCCAGCTTCTCGAGCTCGCGCAGCAGCCGCTGCTGGCGCTCGCCGACCTGGGCCACCAGCGCCTTGGCGGCGGCCTGGTCGAGCGACAGGCCCAGCCTCCCGGCTTGCTCGCGCACCCACTTGGGCAGCTCCCACGGCTTCACTGTGAGCTGCGCCACCACCTGGCCGCCGGCGCGCCCGACCGCCTCGTGCAGCGCCGGCGGCGCCTTCGCGCGCGCCTCCTCGCGCGCGAACAGCGCGAGCGTGGTCTCCGGCGGCATCGCCGCCAGCGCCGGCGCCAGCCGCTCGGCCACCTCCGCCTCGCGCCAGCGCTCCACGCCGTCCACCACGATCACGCGCCACCCCACCGCGAGCGTCAGCGCGGCCAGCGCCGCGGCGGCGCCCGCGGGCGTCGCCGCCTCGCCTTCGAGCACCTCCGGCTCGCCCCCTCCCCCCGCCGGCGAGCGGGCCAGCGAGCACAGCCCCGCCCTGCGCTCCGCCACCGCGCCGTGGTCGTCGCCGTGGATCAGGTAGGCGGGCTTCAGTGCGGCCATCGCGGGCGAGTCTAGGGCTCCACCCCGACGCCCGCCCCCGCCCCCGAGGGGCGGTGCGGGAGAACGGGCCGGCCGGCTGCATGTGCGCCCCTTTCGCCCTCGTTGATGTCAACCCGGTGGCCGGCGGCCGATATAGTCTCGTCGCCAATGTGGAAGCGTTATCAGAATTACCGCGATTACCGTAAACGACAGACGGGCCGCGACGACCTCGACGATGAGCGACGGATCAAGCGCGACGGCGGCGTCCGTCCGGCTCCGCCCGCACCGGAATGCCCGCCGGGCTGGCAGGTCGGTCCACCGGATTTCGTGGGCGTGGGAGTGCAACGCGGCAACACCCGCCGCTGGTTCGACTTGATCACATCGCATCCGGAAGTGGCGCCGGCGCCGATCAGGAAGGAGCTTCACTTTTTCGACCGCTTCTACGCCGGCGGCTACACATCCGCCGACACCGCCGCTTACCACAAGCATTTCCCCCGCGACGGGCGCCGCCGGGTGGGCGAGTGGACGCCGATGTACCTCAGCTCTCCGTGGGTGCCGCCGCTGCTCGCCGCCGCCGCCCCCGAAACCCGCCTGCTGGCGGTGCTGCGCGACCCGATCGAGCGCTTCCGCTCAGGCATCGAGTTCAACACGGTGGTCGAGCAGGTGAGAGGACGGGAGATGAGCGAGCTCGCGCCGGCGGAGTCGTTCATGCACGGCCTGTACCACTCCCAGCTGACGTGCCTGCTTTCACACTTCGACCGCTCCCAGCTGTTGGTCCTGCAATATGAGCGCTGCATCGGCGACCCGCTGCCACAGCTGAAGCGCACGTTCGAGTTCCTTGGCCTCGAGGACACGGAGTTCGTGCCCGACCTCGGTTACCACCCTCATCGTCAACACAGCAAACCGGCGCTCGACGACGTCACCCGCGAAGCCTATGTGACCGCCTATCGCGACGATGTGGTGAAGCTGGTGGACGCCTTCCCCGAGTTGGATGTGAAGCTGTGGCCCAACTTCGCCGAGTTGGCGGCCGGCTAGCGCACCACCAGGTTGACCAGCTTGCCGGGCACGACGATCTCCTTGAGGACCTCCCTGCCGTCGAGGTGCGAGATCACGTTCGGCGCCGCCCGGCACAGCCGCTTGAGCTCCTCGGGCCCCGCCTCCACGCTCGCCTGCACGCGGTCGCGCACCTTGCCGTTGACCTGGCAGACGAGCTCGTAGGAGTCGCTCTCCAGCAGCGCCTCCTCGGCCTGCGGCCAGGGCTGCTCCCACACGCGTCCGCCGGCGAGGCGCTCGTACACGTCGGCGCCCACGTGCGGCGCGAACGGGAACAGCAGCGAGGCGGCGCTGGCTAGCGCGAACGCCAGCGTGCCGGCCTGCACCTGCTCGCGCAGGCGCGAGCAGTCGTTGAGCAGCTCCATCACCGCCGCGATCGCGGTGTTGAAGGCGAAGCGGCGCAGGTCGCCGCTGACCTTGTCGATCGCCCAGTGCGTCTTGCGCAGCAGCGCCAGGTCCTCGCCCGCGAGGCTCGCCGCGTCCGGCTGCGGCGCGCCGGCGCCGGCGCCGCGGGCCTCGGCCAGCTCGGCCGACAGCCGCCACAGGCGCGAGAGGAAGCGGTGCACCCCTTCCATGCCCTCGTCCGACCAGTCCGCGTCCTGGTCCGGCGGCCCGATGAACAGGATGTAGCAGCGCGCCGTGTCCGCGCCCAGGCGCTCCACGATCGAGGCGGGCGAGACCACGTTGCCGCGCGACTTGCTCATCTTGGCGCCGTCCTTGGTCACCATCCCCTGCGTGAACAGCGACCGGAAGGGCTCCTGGAAGTCGAGGTGGCCGAGGTCCGCCAGCGCCTTGGTGAAGAAGCGCGCGTACATCAGGTGCAGGATCGCGTGCTCCACGCCGCCGATGTACTGGTCGACCGGCATCCACTCGCGCAGCGCCGCCGGGTCCCAGGCGGCGTGCTCGTTGCGCGCGTCGCAGTAGCGCATGAAGTACCAGGAGGAGTCCACGAACGTGTCCATCGTGTCGGTCTCGCGGCGCGCCGGCCCCTCGCACCGCGGGCAGCGCACGTTCACCCACTCCTCGGCGCCGGCCAGCGGCGAGCGGCCCCTGGGCGTGTAGTCCTCGATGTCCGGCAGGCGCACCGGCAGCTGCTCGTCGGGCACCGCCACCGTGCCGCAGCGCCCGCAGTGCACGATCGGGATCGGCGCGCCCCAGTAGCGCTGGCGCGAGACCAGCCAGTCGCGCAGGCGGTAGTTGACGGAGGCGTGGCCCTTGCCCTCGCGGTCCAGCCACGCCACGATCGCAGCGAGCGCCTCGCGATTGGGCAGGCCGTCGAAGTCGGGGCGGGAGTTGATCAGCGTGCCGTCGCCGGTGTACGGAAGCCCGTCCTCGCCGGGGGCCGCCTCGACCGCGTCCTGCGCCCGCGGCGGCACGATCACGCGCCTGACCGGGATGTCGAAGGCGCGCGCGAACGCGTAGTCGCGCTCGTCGTGCGCGGGCACCGCCATGATCGCGCCGGTGCCGTACTCCATCAGCACGTAGTCGGCCACGTACATCGGTATCCGCTCGCCGTTGACGGGGTTGGTGACGGTGCGCCCCAGCGGCACGCCCGTCTTCGGCTTCTCCGCGTTGCCGCGCTCCTCGTTGGTCTCGGTGAGCGCGTGGTTGACGTACTCGTGCACCGCCCGCTCGTGCTCGGTGCCCGCCGCCAGGCGCATCACGTCGGGGTGCTCCGGCGCCATCACGAAGAACGTCGCCCCGAACAGCGTGTCGGGGCGGGTGGTGAACACGGGGTAGTCGATCGGGTGGGCGGGATCGAGGTCCTCGCAGCGGAACGTCACCTCCGCGCCCTCGCTGCGCCCGATCCAGTTGCGCTGCATCCTCTTCACGTGCTCGGGCCAGTCGATCTGCTCGAGGTCGTTCAGCAGCCGCTCGGCGTAGTCGGTGATGCGCAGGAACCACTGCTCGAGCTGCTTCACTTCCACCAGCGCGCCGCAGCGCTCGCAGCGGCCGTCCGCGTCGACCTGCTCGTTGGCGAGCACGGTCTGGTCTTTGGGGCACCACTTCACCGCCGCCTCCTTGCGGTAGGCCAGGCCGGCGCGGAACAGCTGCAGGAAGATCCACTGCGTCCAGCGGTAGTAGGAGGGTTCGTGCGTGGCCAGCTCGCGCGACCAGTCGATCGAGATGCCCCACGAGCGGAACTGGCGCTGGAAGGAGGCGATCGACTCGTCGGTGGAGACGCGCGGGTGCACGCCGGTCTTGATCGCGTGGTTCTCGGCCGGCAGGCCGAAGGCGTCGTAGCCCATCGGGTGCAGCACGCGGCGCCCCAGCCTGCGCTGGAAGTGCGCGATCGCGTCCCCCACCGAGTAGACCTTGAGGTGGCCGATGTGCGGCTCGCCGCTCGGGTAGGGCAGCATCTCGAGCACGTACGCGTTGGCGCCGCGCCCGGCGGCCGCGGCCCCCGGCCCGCCCTCCGCCCGCCCGGCCGAGCGCTGCTCGGGGCGCCCGCCGGCGGCCGACTCGTTGGCCACCTCCCACGTGCGCTCGGCGGCCCACAGCGACTGCCAGCGCGGCTCTATCTCGTGCGGGTCGTAGCGGTGCTCTGCCATCGGCAGAGGCACATTAGCGAGCGGCCGGGTGGGGGCGGCTGGGCCTTCAGCGTTGGACGCGCGGGCTGCGCGCCCGCAGCAACGCGACCACCTCAGCCGGCGCCGTGTGCGGCGAGCCGGCCGCGAACGGCGGCTGCGGGTCGTACTCGATGCCGAGCTGGATCGCCTGCGCCACCGTCTCGCCGGCGATGCGCGCCGCCAGCGTCAAAGCCATGTCGATCCCCGCGGAGACGCCGGCGGCGGTCACGAGCTTGCCGTCGAACACCACCCGCTCGGCCACGGGCTCGGCCCCGAGCCGGCGCAGCTCCTCGAGCGCCAGCCAGTGGCTGGTGGCGCGCCGCCCCTCGAGCAGCCCCGCGGCGGCGAGGACCAGCGAGCCGGTGCACACCGACGCGGTCCAGGCGCTGGTGCGGTCGGCCGCCCGCAGCCACTCGAGCACGCGCTCGCCGGCGCGCGCGGCCACGTCGCCGGGACCGCCGGGCACCAGCACGATCTCGGGCTCGCCGGCCTGCTCCAGCGAGCCCTCGGCGAGCACGGTGAGCATGCCGTTGTCGGTCCTCAACGGGCCGGGCTCGGCCGCCACGAACTGCACCTGCGCTCCGGGCAGGCGGCTCAGCACCTCATAAGGTCCGATCGCGTCCAGTGCGGTGAAGCCCTCGTACAGGACGATCGCGACCTTCATCGCGCCGCCTCCTTCGCCTTGGGGGATTGAAAGCGCCGCCGGTACTCCGCCGGAGCCACGCGCAGGGCGCGCAGGAAGGCGCGGCGCATGACCTCCGCGCTGGCGAAGCCGCACTCGGCGGCGATCAGCGCCAGCGGGTCGGCGCTCTCCTCCAGGCGCCTGCGGGCCGCCTCCAGGCGCACCCGCTGCACGTGACGGGCCGGGGTTAGGCCGGTCTCGGCGCGGAACAGGCGGGCGAAGTGGCGGGGGCTCATGTGGGCGCGCGCCGCCATCGCCTCGACGGTGTGCTCGCCGGCGACATCCTCCAGCACCGCCCGCTGCACCTCGCGCAGCGGCGCGCGCTCGGCGTGCTGCGCGGCCAGCGTGGCGCTGAACTGCGCCTGGTTGCCGGGGCGGCGCAGGAACAGCACGAGGTGACGCGCGATCGTCAGCGCGGCGTCGCGGTCGAGGTCCTGCTCGACCAGCGCCAGCGCGAGGTCCATGCCGGCGGTCACGCCGGCCGACGTCCACACATCGCCGTCGCGCACGTAGATCGGCTCGGGGTCCACCTCGACGCGCGGGTGCGAGCGGGCGAGCTCCTCGGCGAAGGCCCAGTGCGTGGTTGCGCGCCGCCCGTCGAGCAGCCCGGCGGCGGCCAGCAGGAAGGCGCCGGTGCAGACGGACACGGTGCGCCGGGAGGCGGCCGCGGTGCGGGCGAGCCAGCCGAGCAGGCGCCGGTCCGACGCGGCCGCCTCCCGCCCGGCGCCGCCGGGGACGATCAGCGTGTCGATCGGTCTCCGCGCGCGGCGCAGGGGCGCGTCCGGCGCGATCTGCAGACCGCTCGAGGTGCGCAGGGGCGCACCGTCGGCGCTCACCGTCCGCACGCTGTATCCGCGCCCGCTCCCGCCCGTCGCCTCGAGCAGCCGTTGCGCGCCGGAGAACACCTCGAGCGGGCCGGTCACGTCGAGGCTCTGCACGCCGGGGTAGAGCAGGATCACGATCTCGCGCGGGGCGGCGGCGCTCTGCATGGGCTGATCATGCCCCGTTACCGCCCTGGCCGCAAGGACGCAAACCCCACTTTTCCTGCCATGTGCGTGACCCGCCGACACCGCTGGGCGGCGGGCTTTACGATGGGCCGGTGGAGGAGCAGCCATATCGTGAGCACGTGCTCGAGGAGCTCGAGCACGACGACGAGCGCGGACCGGACACGCTGAGCGCGGCGCCGGGGCGTGTGGCGAGCATCGTTGGAGCCGCCGAACGCGCCTCGGTGGAGCTGCGAGAGCAGGCCGAGAAGCGGGCCGCGGAGCGCATCGCCGAAGCCGAGCGCGCCGCCGAGAACCGTGTGCAGGCGGCCGAGGAGGAGGCCGAGGAGCTGCTCGGATCCGCCCGCGCGCAGGCCGAGAGCACGCGGGTCGAGGCCGCCGCCGCGGCCGCCGAGCTGCGCGGCGAGGCAGAGCGGCTGCAGGGCGAGGCCGAGCACACGCTCGCGCAGGCGCGCCAGCAGGCAGAGCGGCTGCTCGCCGACGCCCGCGGCGAGTCCCAGCGGGTGTGGGCGAGCGCGCACGAGGAGTCCGAGCGCGTGCGCGCCACGGCGCGCGAGGAAAGCGATCAGCTGCGCGCGGCGGCGCAGGCCGAGGCGGCGCAGCTGCTCGAGGACGCGCGCGCCAAAGCCGAGCAGCAGGCCCAGCAGGCTCACAAGCAGGCCGAGAGCATGATCGCGGCCCGGCGCCGGGAGCTGGCGAAGCTGCAGAAGGAGGCCGACGACGAGGCGCGCGAGACGAGGACGAAGGCGCGCGAGCAGGCGCGCCAGATCACCAGCGAGGCGCACCTGGTCGCCCGCGACGTGCTCGGCGAAGGCAGCGAGATCTCGCGCAACATGCGCGAGCTGTCGAGCTCGCTGCGCACCAACGCCGAAAGGCTGCTGCGCGACGTGCGGCTCACGCACGGCGCGATGACCGCGCGCCTCGACCAGGCCGGCTCGGGCGGCGCCCACGAGGCGGGCGAGCTCCGCGGCCCCATGCCCGCCGAGGACCCGGACGCGGCCGACACCTCCGAGCACGAGGAGCCCACGCGCAGGCGCATGCGCCGGCGAGCCGGCCGCGGCGAATCGGGCGAGGAGCTCGACGTGCCGGAGTTCATACCCAGGCGGTAGGAACGCTCCTCGCAGCAGCGGGCGCAGACGCACGCCTGTCACGCTGCGGTCGCACAGAGGACACAAATGCGTAGCTGCGGTCACAAAGGAGGGACTACCGTCTCTCCATGCTCAGCCTGTCGCCCAGCCAGAAGGGAGCGGTAGCCGAGGCCGGCGTGGCAGCATTGGCCGCCCAGCTCGGTCTGACCGTGCTGCGCCCCCTCTGCGAGGGTCGCCGCTATGACCTCGTGCTCGATCTCGAGCCACAGCTCATGAGGGTCCAGTGCAAGCTCGCGCGGGTCCTCGACAACGTGCTCGTCGTGTGCTTGCAGTCGAACCGCTGCACGCCCCGTGGATACGTCTCACGCGCTTACTCGACTGCAGAGATCGATGCGGTCTGCGTGTACGCGGCCAGGCTTCATCGATGCTTCCTGCTGCCTGTGGGGGAGGTATCCGATCGCCGCGCGATCCACCTACGCATCGAGCCCACCAAGAACAACCAGGCACGCCGCATCAAATGGGCATCCGAATATGAGCTGGCGACGATGGTCGAGAGACTGCGCGCTCCCGACCAGCCCCACTGTGCCCGATCGCCGGCTAGACTGGGCTATCGTTGGGGCTATAGCTCAGCTGGGAGAGCGCTACCGTGGCACGGTAGAGGTCGTCGGTTCGAGCCCGACTAGCTCCATAGGCGGGATTTGCAGCGGATTCTGGGATGCGCTTTTGACGGTGGTCGAACCGTCACGGTTTGGTGCTGAGCGTCTGGGGGACTCTGCTGGTGGCGGCTATCCAGCCTGGTAGAGACGGGTCGATGTAGCCGGCGAGGGCAAGGAGCTCTTCGTAGCGCTCGTCGGGGGCGTGGCTCCAGACGCGCTGGTGGTGCGCGAGACGGTTGCGGAAGACGTGAAGGCGAGCAAGAGGACCCTCGATCGTTCCAAGCTGACGGTCCGGTGCGTGTGGGAAGCCACTGGCGAGGTCCGGCCACAGCCCGGTGAGCTTCTTGGTGATGAGGAAGCGCCAGAATCCGAAGCTCAACTCGCTGATCGTCTGCCCGTCGCTCGCGCGCCTGCCCTTCTGCCTCACGCGGTCGCGGGCGCCCGCAATGTCCAGACGTGCTCGGCCGCTCAGCTCCCGCGCGGGATCATCCAGCCAGGAGCCCGGCCGTTCCAGCCGGCGATGGCGTGCTGCGAGCCGGTCGTCGAGCGTGTTTCGCAGCGCCACCTCCAGGTGACCTATGGGCTCCCAGAAAGCGGCGGTAATCGCCGAGTTCCAGCGGTACAACTCAACTGCCGCTGCGAAATCGCCGCCGCAGTGGTTGATGTAGGTGCTCAGCCGCTCAGCGCTGAAAAGGCGCTCGAGGTCCTGCGGCGGGAGCTGGGGGTCGGGGGTAGGCATCGGAGATCGTTCGCGCTACCATAAGACGCGAAGACCCCGGAACGGTCCCTGTGCAGTCCTCCTCGGGGGACAGGCCAAACCGCCGGGGTTTCGTTCGTTGTGGGCTACCTCGCAGCCGCTCGATAGGGCTATGCCGCTTCGTCAAGCGACATCCGGCCACCGGGAAGCCGCACAGAGCGGTTCGACTTGAGGTCGGTTGGCTCCACTAAATCGTCGTTGTGTGAACCCTGGCCCCGAAAACGGGGTCGGGGTTCGCATCACGGGCACCCTGGCGCCATTGGGCAACTCGGCGCTCTTGATCTCGCCCTCGTCTCCGACCAGGATGCGCTTGAAGAACGTCTGGTTGAGCAGGCGTCGCTCCAGTGGTGCTGGCGAGGTAGGTCTGGGGTGGCACTCCAAGGGGCGCCCACCGCGCCATCGAGATGAAGCGCTAGGCCAGTGAAGCGGCCGATCCCGCCGCGTTCCCCATGGCTGCCCGAGCCGCCTGACGCGCATTCTCAGCAGACGCCGATCACCGGCGCCGCCATCAGCGCATGGTTTGCGCGCCGACAAGCTTCGCCCGTTCAGACGATCGTCTGTAGGGCTGGTGTCCCCGTCGGCGAATAGCTTTTCGGTATGGCAGCCGAACGGGTCACCGATCCCGACGGACGAACGGTCGCTTTTGACGCCGGTTCGCATCTCCATCTTGCCGAAGGTCGCCGCAGCTGGTTGCTCAACCATCTCGACGAGATCCTTGTAGCGGTGCAGCGACCCGACTATCACGAGAAGGACCCTCGTCCCGGCCGTGAGCGCTTCTACCGCGAGAACGCGCTGCGGCCAGGACGCTGGCTGCGAGTGGTCGTAGACTTCAACGAAGACCCTGGCTGGGTCGTCACGGCCTTGGTCCAAGACGATGATCCGCGGAGCTGATCAATGAGCATCATCATCATCGCCGGCAACAGCTTCCCCCACCACCACTACGATCCTCGTGGTGACGTCCTGTATCTCAGCGCCGAGGGATACGAGGGCCCACCCGCCAGCGCATTCGCAACCCCCGAGGGTCACAACATCGAGTACGACGCCGACGGCAGGGTCGTTGGCATGACGCTTGTCAACGTGCGCTGGCTTCTCGACCGAGACGGCAAGCTCACGATCACGTGGCCCGCCGGCCAGCTCAGCGCAGACGATTTGGCGCCGGTGCTGCAGTCTGCGGCGTGACGCGAGGCGTCGCAGCCCCTTCAACGCATCCCGTCGTCAAGCAGCCAGACCAACGGGTGGAACGACGAGCAAGGTGAATCCCGCCGGGGATCTCGGAGGCTCTTTCCCTTGAGAGGATCGAGCTATGACCAAGTCCACGAAGTTCTCGCCGGAGGTCCGTGAACAGGCTGTCCGGCTGCTGTTGGAACATCGTGATGGGTACGCCTCGGAATGGGAGGCGATGCGCTCGGTCGCGGCGAAGATCGGCTGGACACCGCGCTGTTTGAAGGTCCGGCGGGGGTTGTTGCGGGACTGATCAACCTGCTGCTGCTCACCCTGTTCGTGTGCTTCGTCGTTTTCGGGGCGAACGAGACGCAGGAACGCGGGGCTCATCGTCGTCCCGAGGAATTGCTGCGCAGCGCATGGCGAGCATCCGGTGGGCTCCTACTCGTGGGCGTGATCGCTGGTTTGGCGCTTGGGCTGGTCAGCTCCATCCGGTCCGGGCTTCTCCTCGCGGTGCTCATCGGGCGCAGCGTTCGCTGCAGGACCAACATCGCGACGATCCTCGTGGGTGCGCTGCTGGCGACGATCGTGCTGCTCATACCGACTCTGTACCTGATGAGCACCTGGTCGGTGTTCGCGCCAGTCGCAGTCCTAGAGCGTCCCCGCGATCTGCATGCGCTGGGACGCAGCCGCGAACTCGTTCGCGGCAACGGCTCACGCGTGCTCGCGCTCGTGCTAACCCTCACACTGCCGCTATCAGTGGGCACAACGGCCCTTGCAAGCGCGCCGCATCTAGTCGGTGCCGGGCCGGCGCTCGTAGGCGGGACGCTGTTGGCAACACTCGCAGCGCCGATACCAGTGCTCACCACGACCGCGTTGTAATACGCAGCGCTTCGTCGTCGAGGCTGAAGTAGTTCGGCACCACACCCGCCGCCTGCAGCTGTTTGGCGAGCGTGCTCTTGCCAGCCTGCCGCGGACCCACGATCGCCGCCGCGCGACTCACGCTGAGAATGTCGCGCAACTCATGCTCGATCCCCCGAGCAATCAGCGCCATGGCCCACTTTCCAGGCCAGCTACCGGACCCGACCACATCGGAGCAGCATAGCCGACCGATTCGGAATAGTCATCCTGACCAAATCGGATTGGGCATCCTCGGCCGATCCGGAACAGCTACGCGCATTGCTCGCATCCCGGCTCACCTCGTCAGGCGTTACCCCACCTCGTCGAGCGACCTCACGGCCGCTACGGGAGCTATGGTGAACGCCACTGCGGGATGCCGCTCTCGGTACATCGATGATCGATATATACTGGGCAGCATGGAGTTTCGAGCGCCCAGCTACTTCGCACTTGCCGCTCTGATCGATGGTCCCTTGCATGGCTACGCAATCATCAAGCGTGCCGGCGAGCTGTCCAGAGGCTCTGTGCGACTCTCGACGGGCACGCTGTACGCGGCGTTGGAACGCGCGATCGGCGAGGGTTTGGTCACCGCGGGCGAGCCGTATCTTGAGCATGGACGCATAAGACGAGACTATGCGTTGACACCTGCTGGCCGGCAGGCGTTGCAGCGAGAGGCCGCCGCGCTCTCGCGTGCCGCCAAAGCCGTGACCGCGCGCCTGCGCGCCGCCGGGAGCGTTGTACCAGCATGAGCTGCGAGCGCGTACTCAACCTTGCGCTGCGGGTCTACCCGCGCGAGGTGCGCGCGTCTCGCGGCCCGGAGATGCGCGACACCGTGCTGGAGGCGAGCGGCGGATCTCGCGCGAAGCTGCTCAGGGAAAGCCTGGCGCTGGCTGGTGCCGGGATGAGAGCGCGAAGAAGCACGGCGGCATCTCTGCTGCTTGGAAGGCGGGCATGCGCGACCCTGAACCTCCGCGCGGTCGCATCCCGCGTCGCGACGACTTACACCGGCGAATGGCGCTCCCTGCTGCCAACCTCAGCGCTGCTGATCGCGACGATCGCGCTGTTCAGGGCTTCATGGGTGAGTGATTCAGCGGCGGTATCGATCGTCTCTCAGTTCGTGATTCTATTTGCGCTCGCATCCTTCACGGCGTTCGTCGTCTCCTGCGGCGTGAGCAGCGGAGGGCATCGTGGAGTTCGCGCCGCGCTGTCTGCGGCTAGGTCGACGGCTGGCGAGATGGCGCTGGTCATCTTCCTGGCGAGTATCTCGCTGACCCTGCTCGTGGATCTCGCGAGGGTTGCGGTGATCGTGGTGCTCGGATTGGTCTTCGGCGCGGGCCCAAATCTCAGCGCTGTTACCGGCCTCACCGGCGGCGCGATCACAGGCGCAGAAATCGAAGCTGCAGTTGGCGCGATGCCATTCGTCGCGCTGCTGACACTGTGGTCCGTCGCGCTGCCCGTAGTCGTGATAGAGCGCCCTGGGCAAGCACACGCGCTGGCCCGCAGCCGCGAACTCGTGCGTGGCAACCGCCTGCGCACCCTCGTCGTCGTGGCCGGGGTGATCGGCGTCGTCGAGGGCGCAAGGCTCGTGGGCAGTCTCCCCGCCACCGCCGCTGGCGGGATCGCAGCCGCGATCTTGTGGTGGCTGGTGGCACCGATCCCAATCCTTGCAGCAACCGCGCTCTACCTGGAGCTCGGCGAAGCGCACATCCCTGAGCGCTACGCCGAGTAAGCCCTGACTACAGCCGCGGGATGAGCTGTCGCCGGTCCCGCGGCCGGGGCACGTCAGCTACCCCCCCGCCGCCCGCCGGTAGCGGGCCACCGCCAGCGGCGCGAACACGGCGACGATCGCCAGCGACCAGGCGAGCGCTGCCCACACGTTGTTGTGCGCGGGCGCGCCGAGCCACAGGTGACGCAACGCGTCGACGACGATCGTGAAGGGGTTGACTTCGGCGAAGTCCTTCAGGCCGGCCGGCATCGACGCCACCGGCACGAAGGCGGAGGAGATGAACGTGAGCGGGAAGATGATCACGAAGCCGACGGAGTTGACCGCTTCGGGCGAGGACACGAGCAGGCCCAGGAAGGCGAGGAACCACGAGAACGCATAGCCGAACAGCAGCAGCAGGCCAACGCCGGCGACGGCGCTGAGGAAGCCCACCTGGAAGCCGAAGCCGATGATCACGCCCGTGACGATCAGGATCGTGATCGACAGCGCGTTCGTGGCCACGTCGGCGAGCGTGCGCCCGCCCAGCACCGCCGCGCGCGACATCGGCAGCGAGCGGAAGCGGTCGATCAAACCCTTGCGCATGTCCTCGTTGAGGCCGAGCGCGGTGGCGAAGCCGGCGAAGGAGGCGTTCTGCACGATGATCCCCGGCAGCAGGAAGTCCACGTAGCTGTAGCCGGGCGTGCGGATCGCGCCGCCGAACACGTAGCGGAACAGCAGCACGAACATGATCGGCTGCAGCGTGTAGCCGATGAACAGTTCGGGCGCGCGCGGCAGGCGGATGAGGTTGCGCTCGGCGATGATCAGCGTGTCGGTTACGAGCCGTCTCATGCCGCGCGCTCCCGCCCCGGCGCGCCGTCCGCCCCGTCCTCTTCGGCGGCGTGCCCGGTGAGCGCGAGGAACACGTCGTCGAGCGTGGGACGCCGCAGCGAGAGGTCGTCCACGCCCACGTTCGCGTCGCTCAGCCGGCGCACCGCCTCGACGATCGCGCCGCTGCGCTCGCGCACGCTCAGCTTGACGAGGCCGTCCTCCAGCGCCGGCGGCTCGTCGGACATCGAGGCCAGCGCCTGCACCGCCACCAGGGGGTCCGTGCCGGCGTCGAGACGGACCTCCAGGCGCTCGCCGCCGAGCCGGTCCTTGAGCTCGTCGGAGGTGCCCTCGGCGATCACGCGGCCGTGGTCGATGACCGCGATCGTGTCCGCCAGGCGGTCGGCCTCGTCCAGGTACTGGGTGGTCAGCAAGGCCGTCGTGCCCCCGGCCACCAGGTCTTCGATCACCCCCCACAGGCTCGAGCGGCTGCGCGGGTCCAGGCCCGTGGTGGGCTCGTCGAGGAACAGCACCGGCGGCTTGGCGACCAGCGCCGCCGCGAGGTCGAGGCGGCGGCGCATGCCGCCCGAGTACGTCTTCGTCGGGCGCCCGGCCGCGTCGAGCAGGTCGAAGCGCTCCAGCAGCTCCCGCGCGCGGGCCGTCGCCGAGCTGCGGCTCGCCCCGTAGAGCCTGCCGACCATGATCAGGTTCTCCGAGCCGGTGAGGTTCTCGTCGACCGCGGCGTACTGGCCGGCGAGCCCGATGCGCTCGCGCAGCGCCGCCGCGTCGTGCTGCACGTCGAAGCCGAGCACCCGCGCCGTGCCCGCGTCGGGCCTGAGCAGCGTCGCCAGCACCCGCACCAGCGTCGTCTTGCCGGCGCCGTTGGGCCCCAGCAGGCCGAGCACCTGGCCCCGAGCGGCCACCAGGTCGACCCCGTCGAGCGCCACCACCTCGCCGAAGCGCTTGACGAGCCCGTGCACCTCGATCGCGTCCTCGCCCCCGTTCACCCGCGCCCCCCGCCGGCGGCCACGGGGCGCAGGCGACGTCGCTCGGCCTCGTATTCCTCGCGCAACGCCGGCAGCCGCCGCTCCCACCAGGCGTAGATGGAGTCGAGCTCCTGCAGGCGCGCGCGCCGCGCCGGCGGCTCGTCTGCGAGCGCCTCGAGGCCGGCCGCGATCACCCGCCGCGGAGCGGAGAACTGGTCCTCGCGCCAGAGGTGCTCGTCCCACGCCTCCGGGTGCGCGCGGAAGCGATCGAAGCGCTCGCCGCGCGCACGCCCGCGCTCGATCAGACCCAGCCGCATCAGCACGCGGGTGGCGGTGCTGATCGAACCCCTGCTGGCCTGCAGCGCCTGCGCCAGCTCGGCCGCGCTCTGCTCGGGCGGGTCGCACACCAACAGCCAGCCGAACACCCGGCCCACCATGCGCGGCGCCCCCGCTTCGAGCTCGAACTGCATGCCGAGCTGCTCGACGAACCTCTCCATCGCGGCTTTGTTCATTTAATTCAGTATAGACTGAAACTTCAGTGATGGCTGTAAGCCGCTCTCGACCCGCCGTTGGATGCGCTTCCCCAACGTTCACGTTGACTTGACAGGACCGGCCCGGTCGTCTAAACACCCGTCTTCTTGGGGGGCGTGAATACACGCCATGCCGCTGCTGAGGGGGGATCCTCGGTGCGGGGGAATGCGAAGAAGGAGCTTGGCATGAGCAGGGAGACATCTGAAGCGAGACGACGTTCCACGCGCGCGCCGCAGGGCGAGTCGCGAACAAGCGGCGAGACGAGGGCTCTCGCACGCCGCCTCCGCAAATCGGCGATTGCGCTCGCCGGCGCCATCTTCGTGCTGGCGATGACCGTCTCCGCCAGCTCGGCGATGGCGGAAAGCACCACCTTCACGGCGACCGAGAGGGTCCCCGTGCCGCCCGCCTCGCACTTCGCGGGCGCCGGCGGCGGCGACGGCTGGGCGGTCGCGCTTTCCGAAACGGCCGTGTACAACGTCTTCCACCATCAGGGTTATCTCGGCGTGAGCTGCCATCTTCAGACGAACGCGCAGCGCTGCTGGTCCTCGCGCGAATACGACGTGATCACGGAACCGGTCACGAAAGAGGGCTTCTACACCTCGGGCCAGCCGGGCCTGGACCTCGACAACCACACGGGCAAGCTGTACGTCTACGCCACCAGGTCGGATGGCACCGCAGGCGTCGTCTGCATCGACACCACCCAGCCCGAAAGCGACGAAGACCCGTTCTGTGGGTTCACCGAACTGACCGGCAAAGGCGAAGGCCAGCTGGTGGGCGGCATCAGCGGCACCAGCGACCCGATGCTGATCGGGACGCACTTCTACGCCTTCAGCTACCAGAACGCCGTCGGGCAGGAAGGCGCCAAGAACGCGCTGCTGTGCTTCGACGTCAGCACCGGCGAAGCGTGCCTGGGACAGCCCTACCACGTGGCGTTGCCCAGCGGCGACGTCAGCGACGGCGGCTTTCCCTCGCCCGCCACTGCCACGATCGCAGGCAAGGCGATCATCCCCATCAGCATCGAAGGCACGAGCTATCTGACCTGCTTCGACGACGCCACCAGCAGCACCTGCGCGGGCGCCTGGCCGGTGAAGCTCAACTTCAGCTACGCGAGCTCGAACGGAGCGCCCTTCCCGCTGCTGGACGCCACCGGCAAGACGATCGGCCTGTGCCTGCCGAGCGGCAGCGACCCGTGCTTCACGCTCGAAGGCAATGAAACAGCGACGCCCGCGGGGATGCCAGCGGTGGTCCAGGCCTCGGACCCCTGGAACGGACCGGGTCTCGTGCTCGGCCCCAGGGTGTACCTCCCCAACGGCAACGTCGAACACGTGGAGTGCTTCGACTACTCCACCGACGCCAGCTGCACGAACTTCCCGAAGGGCCCGTTCACCGGGCTGGGCTACCTCTACACGGTCAACCCCGATCCGCAACGCCCGACCTGCATCTGGATCAACGCCGACAACGGCGCCGACCAGATCCAGAACTTCGACGCCTACACCGGCGAAGCGTGCGGACAGGGCACGATCCGCGTGCTCGCCTCGCAGTTCGTGGTGCCCCAGCCCCAGTGCACGCCGGCGGAATACATCTCGCTGCAGGTGCTGAGGCCGGAACGCAGCACCTACACCACCGGCACGCTCGAATTCGACAACGGCGACGCCGAATCGATCGGGCTGCCGGCGATCGAACTCGACGGGACCGGCTCGGCCAGCCTCACCCACCTGGAACTGAACACGCCCACCGGCCTGCCGCAGTTCCTGTTCACGCTCACCGGCGAGGCCAACGAAATCGGCGAAGTCGAACTCAAGCTGACGTGGCGGGGCGAATACGACGCCACCTGCATCGGCGAAAAAACCGAAGCCGAAGAACCGAAACCGCCGGCGCAACCGCAACCCAAACAAGAAACCACGACGACGACCACCACCACGACCACCACGAGCACGCCGCCGGCCAAAGCCGAAGTGGCCGCGTTCGGCGAAGCCCACCTGGCCAGCCACGAGGCATGCGTGGCCAGCAACGGCTACACGGCGTCGGTGACCGGGAGCCTGATCTCCTCGGTCACGTTCACGCTCAACGGCCACAAGGTCGCGAAGGTCACCAAAGCCAACGCGCACGGCAGGTACGCCGCGCACATCAAGGTGCCCACCGGACACAAGTCGAAGCTCGTGATCCATGTGGTCTACAGCGCGTTGAGCAAAACGCACACCGCCACGATCACCAAGACGCTGGCCAGGTGCGCAGCGCACCACCACCGCAGCATGCCGCGCTTCACCGGCTGAGGCGCTGACGGGCCGAGCGGGCGAGCGACGCGGACAAACCGCGCCGCTCGCCCCGGCAGGCCTGGGAAGATGACGCTGTGATCGACCCCAAGCGACCGCTCGTGCTCGCAGGCGCAGCGCTGGCGCTCGGCCTCGCCGCGCCCGCCGCCGCGGCGGCCGAGGGCAGCGGCGGGGCGCCGGCGCCCGAAGCCGCCTCGCCGGGTACCACCTCGCCCGAACCCGTGGGCGCGCCCGCTCCGGCCACGGCTCCGGGCTCGCAGCCGGCCCCGGCCTCGACCCCGCCCGGCGCCGGCGCGCCGGCGCCCGCGCCGCCGGGCGCCGCAGCGCCCGTCGCTCAGCGCCTTTCCAACGAAACCACCTTCACCACCTGGGCGCACCCGGCGCAGCCGCAGTGGATCCATGCGCGCCCGCGCGCGAGCTCCCGGCGCCTCGCGCGCGTGCACCTCGAAACCGAGGAAGGCTTTCCCGAGGTGTACCTGCTGCTGGCCAGCCGCACCGGCCTAGGGGCACAGACCTGGATCGAGCTGCGCATCCCAGGGCGCCCCAACGGACGCGTCGGCTGGGTGCGTCGCAGCGCGCTCGGCGCTTTCCACGTGACCCACTGGGCGATCGTGATCAACCTCGGCAAGCGGCGCCTGACCGCCTCCTACGACGCTCGCGTCAGGCTGGTGGCGCCGGTCGGGGTGGGCAAGCCCAGCACGCCCACGCCTCCCGGGCGCTTCTGGATCCGCGAGCGCTTCCGCATCGCCAACCGCAGCAACCCGTACTGGCCCTACGCCTTCGGCACCTCCGACTACTCCACGCTCAGCGAATGGCCGGGAGGCGGCGTGGTCGGCATCCACGGCCCCTATGGCGAACCCGGCAAGATCCCCGGCGACCCCTCGCACGGCTGCATCCGCATGCTCGACCGCGGCGTTGCCTGGCTGGGCGCGCACATCACGCTCGGCACGCCGGTGCACATCGTCGAGTAGCCGGCGTGGCCGCCACGGTCACCACGCTCGACCCGGTGCAGATCGTGGAGCAGCGGCGTGGACGCCACGGGCCCGCCCGGAGCGCAACGCCGCCGGCGCGCCTCGCCGCGCCTCGCGGCGCGCACGATCAGCGCGCCGAGCAGGCGCTCAGCGCCGATTCGCCCGCCGGCACCGCCACGGTGGCCGTGCCTTCGCTCGAGGCGCTCGCCGCCGGCGCGCCGCCGAGCGTGACCTCGCTGCCGGCCCGCAGCTGCAGCAGCGTGAGCGCGGTGGCGCCGTCGCTCGAGACCGTGATCGTGGCGCACTTCAGCTTCGCTTCGGCGGTCCTCACCGCCACCGCCGCCACGTTGGTGAGCCCCAGCGCGAGCGTTTGACGTGCGCGCGGGCGCGCGCCCGCGCTCCAGGTCAGCGAGTCCGTCACCGCCGGCGTTGGCCCGTCGGCCACGCCGGTGTGGTGTTCGACCGTGTGCTGCGGTTCGCGCAGCGCTGCCGAGGAGGCGCTCACGCTGGCCAGCGCGCCCGGCGCGGAGTCGCGCGCCTGCAGCCCGGCGATCCAGTAGTCGCCGCCGGGGCCGACGCCGAGCGCGCTCGACACCACGTCTGGGTACCAGCTGAACGTGAACGAGCCGGGGTCCTGCTCCCGTTCCAGGTGCTCGAGCTGGGAGGTCGCCGGCGTGAAGTCGTTCTGCACGGCGAACACCAGGTGGTCCTCCGCGGGGTAGAGCACCGCGTAGTAGCGGTAGCCGAGCTCGTTGAACGCCTCGACCTGTTCCAGGCCGCCGGTGAACGGCACCAGCTCGTCGAGCGCGCCGTAGGTCATCACGTAGGGGATCCACTTGGCATTGACCACGAGCGGCGTGGTGTCGCCGTCGCTTTCGCACTGCCCGCCGCTGCCCGCCGCGGTTTCCACGCCTTCGACGAAGCGCTCGCCGCACACCACCGGGCCCTCCAGCGGCATCGCCTCGGCGAACAGGTCGGGGTATTCCAGCGCGAGCTTGTACGAGGCGAAGCCGCCCATCGAGTAGCCGGAGATCACGGTGGTGTCGGGGTTCAGGTCGTAGTCGCTCGCCAGCTGGTGCCACACGTCCCAGAAGTCCACCTGCGCGGCGCCGTAGTACCACTGCCCGTCGCTGAAGCCCTCGGTGGTCGCGCAGATGCTGTCGCGGTCCTGGCACTCCTGTTCGATCTGCGTGGGGGCGTCGCCGCCGTACTGGTTGAGGTTCGCCCCGAGCGAGTGCAGGATCCACGTCAGCGACGTCGGCTTCGGCTTGGACGCGTCGTAGCCGGTAGGCACGTACACCGCGTACGGCTGCACGCGCCCGAGATAGGTGGGTCCGGTGTAGGTGTTGGCGCCTTCGGCTTCCACCACGCCTTCGCCGAGGTTCAGCGGCGTCGCGTACCAGCGGTTGGAGTACCCGGTCGGCTCGGGTTCGGGGGTCTGCTGCCTGGCCGCGAGCCGCGCCCAGTCGACGCTCAGCGAGTACTTCGCCACGTTGCCCGTCGCGAGCGTGTTGGCCTGGTCGCTTTCCATCCAGTCGTTGCCGCACTCGGCCACCGGCACGTGGTCCTCTTCGCCTTCGGTGCCGAGTTCGCCTTCGAGCGCCGCGGTGAGCGCGCCGGAGGCGGGCAGCGCTTCGGTGGGGCACACCAGCGCCGCCTCCTGCTGGTAGCTGCGGAAGGTGACGTTGTACACGTTCGCCCCGCCGGGCAGGCCGCCGTCCAAGGGTGACACCGTCGCGAATTCGGTGCCTTCGGCGTTGGCCAGGCCGGCGGCCAGCCGCACCTGCCAGCTGCCGCTCACCGCCAGCACGCTCGTGGGGATGCGCACCACGAACGAGTGCGCTTGCATGTTCACCTCGGTGTGCAGGTCGGCGCCCGCGAGCGGCTTGCCGGTGGCTGCTTCCAGCAGCTCGGCGTGCCGGGCGGAGACCACCAGCGCGTACTGGATCCCAGCCGAGCGCACCTGCGCGTTCGCGGGCCACCGTTCGGCGCTCGCCGGGGTCTGCGAGCCGGTGGCGAACGTCCACTCGGCGATCGGCACGTCGGCGTCGGCGAGCGTGTTCCAGTCCACGCGCCAGTACGTCGCTTCGGGCGTGTACCCGACCGCGGCGCGGAAGATGTCGGCGCCGTCGTTGTCGGCGGGGCCCGCCGGGTAGACGAAGCCGCCGTGGACCGGGGCCAGCGAGGAGACTTTCGCGTTCGCCGCGATGCCCACGGGGCTGCCGAGCGGGCCGTGGTCGTCGTAGAGGAAATCGGTCCACAGGCTGGCGCCGCCCGACAGCAGGCCGGTGCCGGACGTGTGCGAGAAGTCGCTCGGGAACGGCCATTCCGCGCTCGACGGCTCCGGCAGCGCGGGTTCGGGCGCGCTCGCCGCGGGCGGCACGCCGGTCGGCAGCCCGGGGATGCCGGGCACGCTGTGCGCGCTCTGGCGGGCCCTGCTCATCGCCGCCGCCCCCGGCGGTGCCAGCGCCGGCAGCGCCAGCGCCGCCGCCAGCAGGCCAGCCCGGCCGGCTCCCCTCAGTGCACCCATGCCCACCTCCCTTGGACCTCGCGCCGTCCCTCCCAGCATTGACGAGATGGTGCTTCCCACGAATGCAACATTTCAAACGTGCTGTCGCAGATGCCGGAAGCAGTTCGATGACGACAGCGGCCGCGTGGCGGTGGTCCGGCGCGTATGGGCCCCCACCGTCGGCGAGGCGCTGCAGGTGATGGTCGACGACCGGCGCACCGATCTCGCGCTCGAGCGGATCGAGCGCGCCGCCGCCGAGGACTGCGAGACCTGGTGGAACGACTGACCCGCGCCGGCCGGCTTGCGGGTCTCAAGTAATCCGGGACCCCGCGCCGATAGGGCTCCATGGCGGCAACGCACAGGCGTTGCAAAGCCCGCCGCGAGCGGGCAACTCGGACGCGAGTGAGCTGCTGTCGGACTTGGCTTTACCCCATTTAGTTCCCTCGAAAACCCGGAGCACCCAATGGACACAGGCGCAAAGCAGGCAGTGAGGCCGCCCGCACCGGAGGTCCTCTCGTTGTGGGAGGAGTACAGGTGTGGTGGGGATGTGCGGGTGCGTGATCGGCTGGTGTTCATGTTCATGCCGATGGTGCGCTACATCGTGTATCGCAAGGTGCGGGAGGTGCCGGCGCAGT